>TARA_R110001583_G_scaffold136312_1_pt1 | contig 35015 bp, 28 predicted proteins | sample TARA_R110001583 | Tara Oceans TARA_R110001583 (sample SAMEA4398432) | marine metagenome | biome: Polar Biome; feature: [MES] marine water layer (ENVO:01000295) within the mesopelagic zone...; material: water (ENVO:00002006), including particulate matter (ENVO:01000060) such... | reverse complement strand
AGAAGATCAGTGTAAATATTGTACTGACACTCATCCCTCCAACAATCACTGCGGCAATACCACGATAAAGTTCAGCGCCGGCGCCTGGTATTAATAACAGTGGTAACATGCCGCATATACTCGTTAACGTACTCATTAAAATAGGTCTTAATCTTAGTCGAACCGCTTGTTCTACCGCATCATGTCTGGACAGGCCTTCGCTCTCTCCCATGCGTGTTTGATAGACCAATAAAATGGCATTATTAACCACTAAGCCCAGTAAAATGATAAAGCCGATCATGGTTAATAAGTCTAACGGTTGAAATATCACTAAATTGGTTAATTGTAAAAAGCCAATACCACCAATCGTTGCCAGCGGTATGGTCAGTATCACTAGCACGCTGTCTTTAAATGAACGAAATAGCGCTGCCATCAATAGATACAAAATGATCAATGCTAACGCAAAGCTTTGTCCCATACTGGTTAACGCTTCAGTTAACGCTTCAGCGGTACCACGATAGTTAACACTTGCCACACTGCCACTTTCATTAGCGCTATCATTTGCTAATACCGCTAAAATTGCCGGCTCAGCTTTTGTTTTTATGGTGTCTATCGCTTCTTCTAAACTCAAGTTATCGGGCGGCGTTACTTGCAAGGTAATAGTACGCTGACGATTAACGCGCCTAATAGAACTTGGGCCGGCAGTTCTGACAATACTAACTAACTCACCCACCGGCTGAACATCGGCATTGGGGGTATATAAAGGAATGGCTGCCAACTCTTCAGGTGATTGCCAGTCGGTTGATCTTAAAAACACATCCAGTCGTTTTTGACCATTAAAAAAATCACCCACATAGAGGCCGGTTCCCAATGAACGAGTAATCTCACCCACTTGTGAACGGTTCCAACCGGCTTCAGCCATGCGCCTTTCATTAGGGATCATGCGTAATTCAGGCTCGGCTAAGGTTAATCCCGGCGTGGGTTGAATTTGAACTCCTGGTAATGCTTGGTTTATTGCACCGTAGCCTGCTTGTGCTGCTTGTAATAGTGTATCGACGTCATTACCTTGAATATCAACATCAATACGACGCCCGCCACCTAAACTGCCAAATATTTGCGATTGTGAAGCAAAGGCCATGGTATCGGGAAAGCCTTGCAAAGCCTCATTATTAATAATTTGGATAATTTCACCAATATCATCAACATTCTCTGCACGCCCACCCATAAAACCAAAACTACCAAAAAACCCCATCCAGGTATGCTTAATTTGAGGTTCTTTTTCGCCCGTTAAATAGGGTTTAATACGGCGATTAATTTCATCGCTCATTTCAAAACGAGCAGCCGGATAACTTAGTCCAGGTGGTGGTAAAATAAACGCTTGAAATCGATTTTGATTGCCTTTGGGTAAATAATCAATTTTAGGAAATAATAACCAACTACCGACAAATGAAATAAACATTAAACCAAACACCCAAGTAAAGCGTTTAGTTCGCGTACTGGTAATACGCATTACCCCTTTGGTAATATTACGCCACCAGTGTGCATGGGGGTCAACAGTACTTACCTCTGACAATAATTTACGTGCTGCGGTGGGTAAAACAGTCACCGCAATAATTAATGACGCAACAACGGCAACAGCAATGGTAATAGCTAAATCGGCAAACAATTGCCCTGACACGGCATCTAAAAAAGCAATGGGGAGAAAAATAGCAACGGTGGTAATGGTTGACGCGATTAATGCGCCCCAGACTTGGGTAGCTCCTTTTAGTGCAGCATTTTCTGGATCTTCTCCTTTTTCACGTAAACGAACTATATTTTCTAATACCACAATAGCGGCATCAAGCACCATGCCAACCGCAAAAGCTAACCCTGCCATAGAGATAATATTTAACGTTCTGCCAGTAACAAACATAACAATAAGCGTGGCAACTAAAGAAATAGGTATTGCTAATGCAACAATTAATGTCGCTCGAAATTTACGTAAAAACCACCATAAAACGATAACGGCTAAGGCAACCCCCATTAATAAGTTATTGCGTACTAATGCCATTGAGCGATTAATATAAATAGTTTCGTCTGACATTTGTATCATTTCCAGACCGACTCGTTTGAGTGGCCCAGCGTTTAATTCACTCATGGCCGCTTTGAGTTCGTCCATCACAGCAATAACATTAACCCCTTGCTCAGCCTGAGCATTCATCGCAATAGCAGGCTCGCCATCCAAGGTTAAAATTCCGGTTCTATCTCGTAAGCTCAGTTCAACTTTAGCGACATCACGTAATAATATGGGTTGACCATCACGCCAATCTAGCACCATTTCAGCTAATTGCTCTGTGCCATATTTACCTGAAAATCGTAACGTATATTTTCTTCGACCCACTTCATTAAAACCACCAGACGTATCACTATTGTTTGTTAATGTTGATGCGATTTCTGGAATATTTAAACCTAAAGCAGCCGCTTTATAGGGATCAAAAGTTATGCGTAGCTCAGAAGATAAGCCACCAAAAGCGTTAGTTGTTGAGATACCCGCGACCCGTTCTAGCCTAGTTTGAATAACCTCTTCAACATAATCTTGATAGCTGACAATATCTCGCTCATTACCCGGTAATGGTTTTAATGCAAACCAGGCAATTGCAGTAAATGTTCTATTACCGCCAACTGTAATTATTGGCTCTGTGGCATCTGCGGGATAATTAGGGACTTGATTTAACGCGCTCATTACATCGATTAATGCCCGTTCTAAATTAATACCTGATCGATAAAGCAGGGTAATATCGCCTTTTCCTTGTTTAGACGAAGAAATCAACGACTCTAGCCCTTGCAAGCCTTTAAGTACATCTTCTTGACGCTCTATTATTTCAGCTTCAATCTCTTCTGGTGCCGCTGAACGCCAACTAGTAGAAATAATTATTTCAGGCTTGCTTATATCAGGCGTTAATTGAATAGGCAGTTGAAATACACTGATCACACCAAACAAGGCTACCAATAAAATAGCCACGATAACTGCGGTAGGGTTTTTGAGTGAAGAAGCCGTTAAATTCATTCCTGATTTCCTTCCTTATCAAGCGTTTTACTTTTTGTACTACTGTGATGGGAAATGAGTTCATGATTATTATTCTTTATCGCGACACTTTGACCATCTTTCAAACGTTCCGCACCACGAATAATAATTAAATCACCTGCTTGAATACTTTTATTTGAATCGGTACTGGTAACGGCTACCAGTCCACCCATACCGGCGCCAAGCGCTACAGCAATTTTTTCAGCGGTAACGCCTTCATCGTTTTTAGTAACACGAAACACGCTAGCGCCATCACGGCGTAACACCAAAGCATCACGAGGCACAGCTAATAACATTTCACTTGGGCCGTTGGCTACTTGGGCTTTAAAAGCCAAACCGATTGGCCAATCAAATGTTGACATATCTAACCGTACTTCCATCAAATGAGAGCGTACATTAGCCACAGGCACTATCGCTTTAATCATCGCATAACCTGAGCCTAGTGGTGATTCAACAGCTAACTGTTTAGTTTCTTTTAAAAATTGAAAAGCAACAATTGGCGCAAAAACACTCCCTTCACTATTCGCTGTTTCTACTAAGCGAATAATAGCGATACCATTTTCAACATACTCCCCAAGATTAGCAATGCGCTGAGTAACAATACCTGAAAAAGGTGCCTTCAATTGGGTGTAAGCAAGATTTTGCTTAGTTTTGTCTAACCGTGCTTGGGCAACAATTACATCACCTTGGGCAATATCCCGCTCAGACAGCGTTTTATCTAATTCAGTTTCGGGTGATAATTTTTGTTTAAATAGTTGTTTTTTTCTAACAACTTCCGCCTCTAGAAAGCGTAAGTGAGCTTTACTATTAAGTACATTAGCCTGCACTTCTCTTAATTCAATTTTTAATTGTTTATCATCAATTCGTGCAATGACATCACCTGCCATAACACGTGCACCAATCGCAGATAAACTGATTAATCGTCCTGAAATCTCGGCGGCAATTTTAGAATCATTTTGACTAACCACTGTACCTGATACCGACACAACAGGTGATAACTCAGTCATTTTGGCGCTATCAACATTGACATTAGCCGGGGGGAAGTTTTGTGCAAGTACCACTTTTTGAGCTAAAGCCATAACTAACAGATTTACAAATAATGATTTATATACTTTTTTCATGACGTTCCTAAAAAGCTGATAGCTATTTATAATTAATTAACTTTATACCAATTAAATGAATTAATGGAGCAAATTTTAATCAGAATGAATTTTTAACAACAAGGCGCTTCATTGAGCAATAGCGGGCTATTGGAATTAAAGGCAACAATGTAATTAGAAATTTAAGCCATTTAAAAAGATTACTTAGTTAGTTTGATTGATATTTAGTGGTTATTTTACTTTCTGTGCCTTTCAGTAAACGAATAATATTATCTTTATGTCTGAAAATAATTAACGCACTCAACATTAATGTAGGGTAAACATAAAGTGGCTTTAAAAAAAACACATAAAGCGGTGCCATGGACACCGTAACGATTGCCGCTAAACTTGAGTATTTGGTCAGTTTAGCTACCGTAACCCAAGTAACAATAAGTAAAGCACCTAAGCCAAAACCTATGGGTAACAGTGTTCCTAATGCAGTGGCAACTGCCTTTCCGCCTTGAAAGTTGAAAAACAAAGGATACATATGCCCTAAACAAGCCGCAACACCAATAAATCCTAGATATAAGGGTTCTGTTTGTAAAAAATGAGCATATAAAAAGTAAGATCCCCAGACAGGAATGGTTCCTTTTAAAATATCTAAAAATAACACGGTAGCTGCGGTTAATTTATTACTAATTCTTAATACATTGGTTGCCCCAGGATTATGGGAACCGGTGGTGCGAGGGTCGGGTAAACCAAGCATTTTGCAGATCAAAATAGCACTAGAAATTGAACCTATTAAATAAGCAGCAATAATCATGGCAATCGTTAATAGCAACATAGCAATCTGAATTTTTCAAAAAATTAACATTATTCTTCATTCTATCTTGTTATCTGCTAGTTTTTCTATACCTGCGCAGGTAAACTCAGCTTTTATTTTGTAACAATATCAAATGAAATAATAAATTAGTTACTGATCAATTCATTACTTCAATTGGTATAAATTCTAAAAAAGATAATTTAACGGAAAATTCATGGACAAAGTTTTTATCAAAGGTTTGCATATTCAAACAACTATTGGCTTTTTTCAGTGGGAAAAAGAAATCAAACAAACATTAGTTATTGATGTTGCTATGGCATGGGATACCGCCAAAGCCGCAGAAAATGATGAACTAGCGAAAACGTTAGATTATGCTGAGATATCAACAGCCATAGAAACCTTCGCCAATGATAATCCAGTTGATTTATTAGAAACATTAGCTGAGCGTGTGGCTAAATTTTTAATGTCTCAATTTCATATTCCTTGGTTACAACTAACCATAGGGAAACCCGGTGCTGTGCATAATGCTGCTACCGTTGGTGTTGAAATTGAACGTGGCCAACTCAATCAAAAAAAACCAAGCTAATGGCTGATATTTATATTTCATTAGGCAGTAATGTTGAGCGCGAATATTATGTTCAAGAGGGGCTTAATGCCCTTGCTGTTGCATTTGACGTACCTTTCGAACAATTAAAACTTTCGTCATTATTTGAAAGTGAAGCGGTTGGCTTTAGTGGTAATGCTTTTTTAAATATGGTGATAGGCATTAAAACCTCACTGAGTGTTGAGCAAGTAGCCATTAAATTGCGTGCTATTGAATTTAGTCATGGCCGTACTAAGGATGTGAAAAAGTTTAGTCCGCGCACTTTAGATCTAGACTTATTGCTTTATGATGATTTAATTATCGATTCGCCGGCACAATTACCCCGTAATGAAATAGATAAAAATGCCTTTGTCTTATGGCCATTAAGTGAAGTGGCGCCAATGTTATTGCATCCGATAATAAAGCAAAATTATTATACTCTTTGGCAAAACTATGACAAAAATCACCAACAACTGAAAATAGTGGCTAACTGTTGGTAAGGACATGAAACGCCAACTAGCAAGTGTAGAAAGCTTGATTAACTCTTTTCTTAACGCATAAACCCTATTTCATAAATATTTTAACTAACATAAAAAACAGAGAAAAAGTTTAATGAGCACTTTAGAAATAATTATTTTAGCATTGCTACAAGGTTTAACAGAATTTTTACCTGTTTCAAGCTCTGCTCATTTGATATTACCTTCACAAATATTGGGCTGGCAAGATCAAGGATTAGCATTTGATGTGGCTGTGCATGTCGGTACTTTATTAGCAGTAATGCTCTATTTTAGAAAAGAATTAGGTGTTATGTCTGTTGCTTGGCTAGGCACTATCAATATTGGCCCAGAAAAAAACAAACAGTCTTTTGATGGTAAATTAGCTTGGTGGATTCTTTTTGCCACAATTCCTGCTGGCTTATTTGGTTTATTAGGTAAAGACTTTATTGAAGAGCACTTACGTTCAGCTTTAGTGATTGCCGCTACAACCTTACTATTTGGCTTTTTATTAGGTTTTGCTGATGTTAAAGCCGGCCATAGAAAAGAACATAAACCACTTAAAAAATTAGGGTTTAAAGGCGCTATGCTTATTGGTTTAGCACAAGCAATCGCATTAATACCCGGTACCTCTCGCTCTGGCATCACCATGACAATTGGTTTAATGTTAGGGTTAAGCCGAGATAACGCAGCACGTTTTTCTTTTTTACTATCTATTCCTGCTATTGCTATGGCGGGTAGTTACTTAACACTTAAGTTAGTCTTATCAACCGAAGTCGTTGACTGGCAAGCTATTGGACTGGGTAGCCTAATAGCCTTTGTTAGTGCTTACGCCTGTATTCATTATTTTCTTATCCTGTTGAATAAACTAGGCATGATGCCTTTTGTTATTTATCGTTTAATCTTAGGTGCTGGCTTACTATGGTTTGTATTAGCTTAATTACACCCGTAACCAGTCAAAATAGATGTTTAAACACTATGAATGATTACAGCTACATATCAATATTAGAAAAACTTATTATTCTGGACATAAAATGAACTCAAATATGATTGCAATTAACTTAGAAAATTTTCAACAAGTCGTGTTGGAAGAATCAAAAAACAAACTTGTTTTAATCGCATTCTGGGCTGACCAAGTACCGGAAAGTATTCAATTAAGAGATACCTTAGCAGCAAAGGTTCAGCCTTTTAGTGAACAAATGCTTATGGCAAGTCTTGACTGTCAAAGCCAACAACAAATAGCACAGCAATTCGCTATTCAAGGTTTGCCAACCGCTATTTTAGTGAAAGATGGACAACCACTTGATGGTATTTCAGGACCACAAACCGATGAAAGTATCACCACTTTTTTAGATAAGCATTTACCTAAAGCTCAAGATTTATTTCTTGCCCAAGCACAAGCAGCATTAACTGAAAACAAGTTAACCGAAGCGCAAAGTGCAATAAATCAAGCTTACGAACTTGATGCCGAACGTGCTGACATTAAACTCGTGTTAATTGATGTAAGCATTCAAACCGGAAATACTGACGAAGCAAAAGGGCTACTCGATACTATCATGATGGTTGATCAAGATAGTTACTACCATGCCTTAGTCGCTAAACTTGAACTGGCTAACCAAGCGGCTAACTCGCCAGAAATTCAAGCATTAGAAGCGCAACTAATAAGCAAACCTGATGATATAGAAATCAAACACCAATTAGCGGCTCAATACAGCCAAGTTAATCGTCATGAAGAAGCATTAACCTTGTTATTTCGTTTAGTTCAAAGTGGCGAAGCGCAAACAAAAGAAAAAAGTAAGGATTTGTTTTTAGATGTATTAAAAGCACTACCTGATGGTGATGTGATTGCGACTAAATTCCGTCGCAAGTTATACACGCTATTGTATTAGTTACTAGCAAGTTGTCCTTCGACTGCTCCGCGCTCAGGATGAATGGAGTGTTTACCGCTTGCCCCCTTCGACTGCTTCGCGCTCAGGGCAAACGGAGGCGCTCAGGATGAACGGGCAAGGGGTAATGAAGATTAATATATTACTTAAGGTAAGTGCTCACTGGCTAAATAGTCATGTGATTGCATTTCCTGTAGACGGCTCAAACAGCGTTTAAATTCAAAGGTTAAATTACCCCCCGTATATAGCTCTTCCAGTGGATATTCTGCTGACATAATAAGCTTAACATTACGCTCGTAAAACTCATCAACTAAGGCGATAAAGCGTCTGGTACTGTCATCACTGTCATGTCCCATTTGCTTAACATTAGCCATTAATACCGTGTGATAAAGTTGACTAATTTCCATATAGTCACCTTGGCTTCTAGCGCTTTCACATAGCACTGAAAAATCAAAATAAACAACACCATCAGAAACAGATACCGTGGGTAATTGGCGATTATTGATTTCAATATCAATGCCTTCTTTACCTGGTTCACAAGACAACTGTTTGAAGTAATGACGTAAATTTTCACTTGCTTTTTGATCAAGTGGATAATGAAAGATTTCAGCTTGCTCTAAGGTGCGTAATCGATAATCAACACCACTATCAACATTAATAATGTCAGTGTGCGCATTAATTAACTTGATCGCGGGTAAAAAACGTTCCCGCTGTAAGCCATTGCGATAGAGATCATTAGGAATAATATTGGATGTGGCAACTAAGGTAACATTATGTGCAAACAGCTCTTCAAATAAAGTCCCTAAAATCATGGCATCAGTTATGTCTGAAACAAAAAATTCATCAAAGCATATAATTCGTGTTTCGCTGGCAAACTTTTTAGCAATAATTTTTAAAGGATCTGACTGACCGGTTAATCCTTTCAGCTCTTGATGCACTCTATGCATAAACCGATGAAAATGAACGCGCATTTTATTTTCAAAAGGAAGGCAATCGTAAAAGGTGTCAACTAAATAGGTTTTTCCGCGACCAACACCGCCCCAAAAGTACAGGCCTTTAATCGGTTGTATTTCCTCTTTTGCATAAACTTTTTTCCAGCGATTCAATACTTTTTTAAAACTGGATACTTTAACCGGCTTAACTTGCAACTCTTCATATAAACGTTGCAAGTTTTTAACTGCATTTTCTTGGGCTGCATCGAAAATAAAATCATCTTTAGTTAGATCTTGTTTATATTTGTCAATTGGAGAAGGTTTAATCATGTTTATTTGATCATTCGTGGCTTGAAAAAAAGAAATTGCCAACATATTTTTAATATGGACAAGTTAAAGCTATAAATAAAAACGCTAGCACTATATTATTGTAAACCATAACAGCGTTATGTTTAACATTGAATTATTCATTATTTTTATTTCCATCTCAATTTAAGGTAATCTTATGACTGTAGTCACCGCGTTAATTGTTTTCATTATCGGCGCCATTGTGGGGTTTATTGCTAATCACTTCTTATCCTCTTCAAATCAAGAGCAACGGAAATTAGCAGAACAAGTCAATAAAAGTGAGGCGGCATTAAGTCAATATAAGCTCGATGTTTCTGATCACCTTGAAAGCTCAGCAACATTATTAGAGCAAATGAATGTCACCTGCCAAACAGCAATGAAACAAATGCAAGAAAGTACACTGTTATTAAAGCGTGCAACCACAAACGACACTGATACTATGCCTTTTTTCTCACAAGAAACTCAAGACCAATTAGCTCAAACAGCAGGGCTAAGACATCCTAAGAAAATAGATGAGAAAATAGACGCGGTTACAGAAGCGCCATTAGATTACTCTGGTGAAGCAAGTGGTCTATTTGTTGATGCAAACCAAAAACAAACATCAAGCGTCTAATTAAAGCCAAATTTGCTCTAAATTAAAGCTAAAGCCAAAATGATTTACCCGAAATAAAGTGTTACAAATGCCTTAACGGCATTTGTGAACTTACTGTAATTGTTTACGTCTATCTGTATAACATTTACGTTTTAGGATATCTCTTCCATATGAAAAAATCATCACTTGTTCCGCTGTCCGCTATTCTTGGCGCTGTATTATTTTCTAGTTCATTAGTTATACCAAATGCTCATGCATTTGCAATTTGGCCAACAAGTGTTGAAGGTCAAACGATGCCAAGTCTTGCCCCTATGCTTGAAAAATCGACCCCTGCTGTGGTCAGTATTGCCGTAAAAGGCACTCATAAAGTAAAACAAAGTGTTCCTGATCTTTTTCGTTTTTTTGGTAAAAAAAATCAAAACCCAAACCAAGCTCAGCAGCGACCTTTTCGCGGTTTAGGATCAGGCGTTATTATTGATGCTAAAGAAGGCTATGTTGTTACCAATAATCATGTAGTCGACCAAGCAGACGAAATTATTATTACCCTTAAAGATGGTCGTCAAATAGAAGCAAAAAAATTAGGCTCCGATGCCGATAGCGATATTGCCTTATTGCAAATTGATGCAGATGACTTAACCGAAATTATCATCTCTGATTCAGATAAATTACGTGTTGGCGATTTTGCTATCGCCATTGGCAGCCCTTTTGGTTTAGGACAAACCGTTACTTCAGGTATTGTTAGTGCGTTAGGTCGTAGTGGATTGAATATTGAAAACTATGAAGACTTTATTCAAACTGATGCCGCCATAAACAGTGGTAATTCAGGGGGCGCTTTAGTCAACTTACGTGGTGAACTCATTGGTATTAATACCGCTATTTTAGGCCCTAACGGCGGTAACGTAGGCATTGGTTTTGCTATTCCTAGTAACATGATGCATAACTTAGCCAAACAAATTATTGAATTTGGTGAAGTTCATCGTGGTGTATTAGGTGTTTCAGGTCGCAGTGTAAATAGCGCAATAGCCAAAGCGATGGAGTTAGAAACGAATCAAGGCGGTTTTATTGAACAAGTTATGCCCGATTCAGCGGCAGATGAAGCCGGTATCAAACCTGGTGATGTTATTACTAAGGTCAATGGTAAATCAATAAAAACCTTTAACGAATTACGCGGTAAAATTGGCACTATTGGTGTCGGGAAAAAAGTTAAATTAACCATAGTTCGTAATGGCAACGAACAAGAACTTAACGTTAAGTTAAAACAGTCACAAGCCAGTAATGTTGCCGCTGCTAATATTCACCGCATGTTTGAAGGGGCAAAATTAGAGAATAATAACGATAATAGTGGCGTTATTATTGTCGATGTTGCTGAGAATTCACCCGCACAACTCATTGGCTTACAATCAGGTGATTTGATCACTTCAATAAACCGCAGTCGTATCAATAATATAGCGGAGCTACGTGATTACCTAAAAGATAAGAAAGGTGTATTTGCCCTCAATATTATTCGTGATAATTATTCACAATACTTGATGGTTAGATAATATCCATTGGTATTATCCTAAGACCTATCCTCTTAGATGAAATAAAAATGTAACTATTCAGTTACCTCTGTGAGGTACGTCATTCCCGTAGTCTCTTTATCGAGAATCTTGGTTAATTATAATACTAGACCCTCGATTTAAATACTTCGAGGGTGACAATAGGTGAATAGATACATAAAAATAAAAGGCTGACTTTAAAATCAGCCTTTTATTTTTAGTCGCTGTTATATTTTGTGTTAAACTCAAATGATAATAAAAATCATCTCACATTGAGTAGCCCCTTTGAAGCTAAAGCCCGCGTTAACGTACATTATAAACTCTATCAGTTATGGCGTGTTATTTGCGGTTGCCTTACTATTGTTAGTCCCTAAACTAAATGACAATATATACATTAAACAGCTACTTAATACAGAGACAAAAACCCCTCAACCACTTTCTTACGCCAAAGCAGTTAGTTTAGCTAGCCCTGCTGTTGTTAATATTTATTCTGAAGAAATTCAATCAAGTCCAAGTTATGGTAGGAGCGCAATCAAAGCAACACGATTAGGCTCAGGTGTGATTATGGATAGCAATGGTTACATTTTAACTAACATGCATGTTATTCAAAATGCTGATCGTATTAAAGTGTTACTGCAAAGTGGTAGAGAATATCCCGCTGAATTAATTGGCTTTGATCAAGTAACTGATTTAGCAGTACTAAAAGTAGATGAAACAAATTTACCTGTTATTAATCAAAACCTGCATCAGCAATCATTAGTGGGTGATATTGTTTTAGCTATAGGTAACCCGTTAAATTTAGGCCAAACAGTGACCCAAGGTATCATTAGCGCTACAGGTCGCAGTGGTTTAAGTAATACTAATTACTTAAACTTTTTGCAAATGGATGCGGCCATTAATGATGGAAATTCAGGCGGTGCACTTATTAATAGTAACGGTGTATTGGTAGGTATTAACTCTCGTAAATTTACTCAATCAAATCCACAACAAAATATTCAGGGTATTTTCTTTGCTGTTCCTTATCAACTGGCGGCAAAAGTTATGCACCAGTTAATTGAAAATGGCATTGTGGTTCGTGGTTGGTTAGGAATCTCTGCTGAACGCTATTTAGCGGATTTAAACGGATTTTTGGTTCAGTCTGTCGCTCCCAATAGTCCGGCTTATAAAGGAGATATACAAGTAGGCGATGTGATTTACCAAATTGCAAATCAGCCCATTAGCAGTATTACCCAAGCTTTGGATATTGTTGCAGAAACAAGACCGAATACCCCCTTAATATTCAAGCTATACCGACAAAACAAAAGTATTGATATCACAGTCACTATTGCTGAATTTAAAAACTAAGCTTAGTACTTGAATTGCTTGAATTGTTCGGACTGTTCGCAATAATGTACTGCTCCATTTTATCTGCTGGCATTGGTTTAGCGTAATAGTAACCTTGACCATACAAACAATCCATTTGATGCAATAACAAGGCATCTTCATTATTTTCAATCCCTTCTCCAACCGTTGCCATATTTAAATTAGCCGCTAAGTCGATAATAGTTTTTATTATCGCTTTATTATTTTCATGTTCATGTACGTTAGTAATAAAAGAGCGATCAATTTTTAATACGTCAATAGGAAAACGATGTAAGTAACTTAAACTAGAATAGCCCGTACCAAAATCATCAAGGAGTATTTTTACGCCTAATTGTTTTAAAGCTTTCATATTAGTTAACACAATATCTGTCTTTTCTAATAACGCTCTTTCGGTTAATTCTACTCGTAAGTGCTCTGGTTTTAAGCCGGTATCAAGCAATATTTTTTTAATATCTTCAGGTAACGTTGTATTAAAAAACTGACTACAAAACAAGTTACAGCTAACATAAAGATCATGTCGTAATAACTTTTTTTGCCACGTTTTTAATTGTTCACATGCTTGTTGTACAATCTGTAAATCTATTGCTTGAACTAAATTAGTTTCTTCTGCTAGCGGAATAAACTCATCAGGAAAAACAAAACCACGTTTAGTGCTTTGCCAACGAGCTAACGCTTCAAAACCTTGCAACTCTCCATTTTCTAATTTAATAATCGGTTGAAAATAAGGAATGAACTCTTGCCATTCAATCGCCTCTCGAATATCCGCTTCTAACGACAGTGCATTTTGAACTCTTTGGTGCATACTGGCATCAAATACTTCATAGCGCCCTTTACCGTTATCTTTAGCATGATACATTGCGGTATCGGCATCACGTAACATAGTATCTGCGTTGTCGTAGCGCTCATCACTAAATAAAATACCTATACTTGTGCCGGTAAACACTAATTGGTTATCAATAGTAAAAGGCTGTTGTAAGAAATCTGTTATACGTTTAGCTATATCAAACGCTTCTTTATTGGTAACAAGATCTTCTATTAAGATAACAAATTCATCACCGCCTAGCCTAGCAACGGTATCTTTACCACGCACAATTTTAGATAACTCTCTGGCAATTAGCTTTAATAATATGTCACCCGCATGATGACCTAAACTATCATTAACGATCTTAAAGCGATCTAAGTCCAAGAATAATATAGCAAATGCCAACTCAGGCTTGCGCTGATTAGAGGCAATAGCATGGTTTAATAAATCAAGGAAAACAGTTCGATTGGGTAAGCCCGTCAAGCTGTCGTGTGATGCAGTGTGCTTAAGCTTTTTTTCTGCTTGCTTGCGTTGAACAATTTCTTCTTCTAAAGCCAGTGTTCTCAGTTTAACTTGTTGCTCTAGCTTTTCATGACTCTCTCTTTCTATATCAGAGGCTTCTCGGCGCTTTATCGCAGCAGATACATGATTAGAAACAAAATTCAATAACTCGCTATCTTGTTGCGAATAGGTTGTACGGTTGGTATAGCTTTGTAGAACCATTACACCTAATAACTGTCCAGAATATATCAAAGGAGCACCTAGCCATGAGTGCTCACCAGCATTAGGCTCTTGAGCATGACCCTCTTCAAACAAGGATCTCATTTCCTGCTTACTCAATAAGCGTGTTTTTTGTTGGCGTATAACTAACTTCGAATAATGATCAGGGAGTTTTTGTTTTTGAAAGAAACTTTCCGGTTGAATAGATTCTTCATCAACCACATAAACATACTCAATTGTGTCATTTTCTTGATCGTACTTAGCAATAGAGAAATTTTTAGCGTGAATCAATTGACCAATAATATTATGTACTTTGTCGTAATAAACATTGATATTGAAGCTAGCATCATTGGCTAATTCTGATATTCGATATAAAGACTCTTGTAATAATTCTGATCTGTCTCGTTCACGAATTTTTTTCATTAACTCTTGGGTTCTAGCCTGTACAGCACTGGTTAAACGCTCTTTATCTTGTAAGCGTATCATAGCGCCAACCACATGCTGTGCAGCAAAAGTGAGCATGCTTAAATCTTGCTCGGTATAACGAAGTGTTTCACTGTAACTTTGTACAACCATAACGCCAATAACTAAGTCATTATGCAATAAAGGAACGCCTAGCCAGTCGGTTCCTGTGCTGCCATAAAGCTTAATCTTATCATTTTCTATTAGTTGTTTTTCTAACGCAGGGGTGACTAATAACGGTTGCATAGACTCAATAACTAGGTGGGTCAGTGATCCCGAAAAATCACTATAATCAATAATGCCTTCTGGTTTTGGGTCTTTTTCATCAAGATAGTAAACAAACTCCATGGTGGAAAATGTTTGATCATAACTAACAATAAAAAAGTTATTTGCCGTCATTAAAGAAGCAATAGTGCGATGTACTTGAGGGTAGAAGTCGTCTAAGCTTTCACACTCTTGTGATAGCTGATTAAGACGAAATAGCGCGGTATAACGCGTTTGTAAGCTTTTATATTGTTGTTGTAATAATAGTAACTCGTCAGATTTAGCGTTACTCATAATTAAAAAACTCCCCCCATCAAAAAGATAGTCAACTCATTACTACATAAAGATTGAATTAACATAATCAATCTTTATCAAAAAATTTATTCTCATATTAATTACTACTCGCTTCTTGTTTAGCACTTTCTCTGATTTCTTCTACACGGTGTTTATTACCGCATATGGCAGATTGCTTTTCATCTCGATAGTAACGAATATCAATACAGTCTTGTTGGTATCGGCGTTCCAGTTCGGTACGAATTAAAGGTTTACCTTTGGCATTAGTTATTTGACGATGTAATGCTTGGCATTGCTGAATTTGCTCTGACGCTAACGTGATGTCTTCGCAAACATCATCATTACTTGAACAGCCAGTTAAGACTGTTGCAATACAAGCAGCTAAAAATGGGGTGTATTTCATGTGGTAAATCGCTTAATTATTTTTAATTAAAAGTAATACTAAATGAAATAATGAATGAGTCAATTCAGAGCTATTCATTACTCAATTGGTATAAGTTTTGCCAACAGTATATAACAAAGTACAAGGTGCAGTCGTTTTTTATTAACAAACTTGAATAGAGGAAAAATACCGTTACAATCTATACTATTCATTCCTCATTAACGAGAATCTTATGTCGCTACCTGTTGTTGATTATACTGCATACGATGCACCACAACGCTTTGTAAAAAGTTTAAGAGAAACCGGCTTTGCCATACTAGTAAATCATCCGATTAAACACTCATTAGTGAACTCTATTTATCAAAACTGGCAAACTTTTTTCAATAGTGAAGACAAACATCATTTTGTCTTTGACGCAGAAAAACAAGATGGATATTTTTCTCCTGACGTATCAGAAACCGCTAAGAGTCATACAAAAAAAGATATAAAAGAGTTCTATCATGTTTATCCCTGGGGGCGTATACCTGAAGCCTTAAAAGATGAAATTCTAACTTACTATCAATTAGCATCTGATTTAGCCAGTGAGTTGCTTGATTGGGTTGAAAAATATAGCCCTGAAGAGGTAGCTAAAAACTACTCAGAAGCTTTATCAAATATGATTAAAGATACGCCAAACACTTTGTTGCGAGTTTTACATTATCCGCCATTGACAGGTAGTGAAGAAGTAGGCGCAATTAGAGCAGCCGCCCATGAAGATATTAATTTATTAACCTTATTACCTGCAGCCAATGAAGCGGGTTTACAAGTGAAATGTCAAGATGGTAGCTGGTTAGATGTGCCTAGCGACTTTGGTAATTTAATCATCAATATTGGTGATATGCTACAAGAAGCCTCTAATGGCTACTTTCCGTCAACCACTCATCGAGTGATTAATCCAGATGGTAAAGCTAACAGTAAATCACGTATTTCATTACCGCTTTTTTTGCACCCTCGTAGTGAAGTGAAATTATCAGAAAAGCATACCCAAGCCAGTTATTTATTGGAGCGTTTACGTGAACTAGGGGTTAAATAGTCTTAACTGAATTGAAACACGCTTAACATTAAGACGTAATAGGAAGTGGTGATGGTTCGCTAAAATAATAACCTTGTGAATAATCAATACCTAATGACTTAACAACGGCTTGTACTGAGTCGTTGTGCACAAATTCAGCAACACAAGGAATATTAGCATTGTGGGCAAAAAAAGTGATAGCTCGGGTGATTTCATAACTCTTTTCGTTTAAATCAATATTTTTTATATACTTAGCGTCAATTTTTAAGAAGTCAATATCAAGCTCAAGTATGCGTTCAAAATTTGAGTATTCAGTCCCAAAATCATCAATTGCGAGTAAATAGCCATTGGCTTTTAATTCATTCAACTGCTTAATATGATTCTTTTTACCTGCAGCACTCACCCCTTCTAATATTTCTAAAATAATACGCTGTGGTGGTATATTATACTGCACAGTTTTTTCTGCTAAATATGCTAAAAGATAGTCTTGACTTAAATCATCTTCGGTAATGTTTAATGAAAAAGTATAATCATAATTACTCATTATTTTAAAACTTTTATCTAATATCACTCGGGTAATTTCAGGTAATAAGCCTGATAATTTTGCGGTATCTAAAAATTGATATGGCGAGATAACTTCATCACCTTTAACAATACGTGCTAGTACTTCAAACTTTTGTATTGTTTGATTTTGATTATCATATATACCTTGAAAGTAAGGCGTAAGCTGATCAAGTTCTAGCGCTGAATGCAGTAAATTATTACTGGCAATAAAACCCTCTCGTGTAGAGTTATCAACAAGCTCACTTTCAACGTCAAATACATGATAACGATTTTTTCCTAAAGTCTTTGCCTGCTTCAATGCTAACGTACTATTGTGTAATAAATGTTCTTTTCCATGGGCGGCACCATAAGTAAAAGCAATATGTAGCGAAATATCATCAACTTGAATAAGCGTATTATAAAAATATTGTTGAATGATTTTTATTTGTTCAGCAATATTAATATCACCTTCAAATAATAAGCCAAATTCGTCAGAGTTAAGTCTAAATGTTTCATGATCAGAAAAATTGTTCGCTAGAGTGTTCGCAATAGTCGCTAATATTTTATCGCCAACATTAAAACCATAAGCAGTATTTATATAGCTAAAATTATTAATATTCAGTAATAGAAGTGAATAGTTTTCTTCATTAGCAAGTATTTGCTGCTCAAGGTAAGTTTTATTATGCAACCGCGTTACAGAGTCATAAAATGCCATATCAACAACTTGTTGCTGAGCAGACTTTAATGCCGTTAAATCGCTAATAATAGATAAATAGTTTTGAATTTCGCCCTGATCATCTCTAATAACAGTAATACTCATCCATTGGGACACTAATGTACCATTTTGATGCTTATTGATTATCTCCCCTCGCCATTGATCTTTTCTTATCAGTTCATGCCATAACTGTTGATAAAATAAATGACCTTGAACTCCTGAAGATAAAATATTAGGATTTTTTCCTAAAACGTCACTTTCACAAAAACCATATATTTTTTCAAATGCAGGGTTAACTTCAACAATATGGTTATTTTTATCGGTAATCACAACGCCTTCTGAAGCATTATTAAGCGCGGTAGAAAGTAAGACTAAACGCTTTTCTCTGCGTTCTCTTTTTAATACTAGACTCACGATAGAAGAACACGTTTCGAGTAGTTTTTTATGAAATAGCGCCGGTGATCTATGTTCAAATGACGATAAGGCAAAAGAGCCTATCGCGTCTTTATACTCGTCACTAACAGGCATTGACCAACATGAGCATATATTGAAATCATAGGCTACTTGACGAAGATTTTTCCAACGGTCATCTTCAAAGGTATTTTGTACATATTGTGCTTTATTATGAAAAACGGCATTACCACATGAACCCCCACCGGTTCCCGGCTGCAAATTAGCTAAAGCTTCATGACCGACAGAGGGAATTGAAGGAGCACTCATTACGCTTAACAAGCCATCGCTAGCATCAATCATCATAATAGAGGCAACAGCATTAGGCAAAATGCTCTCAGCGAGTAAGCAAAGAGAATTTAAAATGTCGGCAATAGGTTTATTAGTAACAAGTTTTTCTAATATTTTTTGTTGAATATCAGCAATAATATCGTATTGTTGGGGGGTGATTAAAACATCTTCACTCATGTTTTCACTCATTTGATAGTATTTACCTAAAGTGGCTGCATTTCATTAATTTAATTTAAGCATAGCTTTCGGTCTTAACTATCGCTAGTGAGTTTAAGAATTAAGTAGGCCTTTATTGCAACGTAAGAGATTCTTCTACCATTAACGCACAACTCATGGACATTAACAATAACAACGACTGTAATAAAAGTATTCTTTGATTCAGCACAACGTCTAAAGGGTAATAAAGAGCAATAAGAGCAATAAGAGCAATAAGAGCAATATCATAAAATCAGGCGATAATATTGTTACTCGATTTTATCATCTATGTTAATAAATTCACTTTCACCCACAGGTAAATTTTCATGCAATAAATAGGATCCTATTGATATTCGATGTAATGCAATAACAGGGTTGTCAAATCGCCCAAACATTCGTTTTATTTGATGATAACGCCCTTCAGTTAAAATAACTTCAGCACAATACTCAGAAAGAATATCAAGCGTGACTGGCCTGGTAGTAATATCTTCATAGGCAAAGTACATTCCTTTGGCAAAGGCATTAATATAATCAGGATGTAATGGCTTTTTCAAAGTGACTAGATACCGTTTAGCAACCTTACTTATAGGTGAGGTTAATTGCTCTGACCAACGACTGTCATTGGTTAGTAACACTAAACCTGAAGTGTTCAAATCTAAACGTCCTACTATATGTAAACTTTTTTTCTCTGCCAGTGTTAATTTTAAGCCAAGTAAATCAATCACGGTTTTATGTTTATCATCTTTCGTTGCACACACCACGCCGATAGGTTTATGCAACATAATATACAAGGCTCGATTTGCCTGAATAATTTCATCATCAAATTTAATAACAGAGAATTTGTCAATCGTTTGAGCAATATCTGATGCGATAACCCCATCAACACTCACGCGTTTTTGCGCCAGTAATAAACGAACTTTTTTTCGATTTATCTGACATTTTTCACTGATAAAACGATCTAGTCGAGCGCGGCTTATAGACATAATGAATGAAATTAAATAGGTTTAAGGAGTAATTGTTTAGCGATAATATTGAGTACTTTCTGCAATTTTATTTGCAATAAACCACAGAGCAATTTCGCTTGCTGTTCTAATAAAGTCTGTTCAAACTCGGTAATCGCTATTACACAGATTAACTGCTGTAGCTCTTTATCATCAATAAAACTAAACACATCGTCTGAATGAGTTTTAAAGGCTTTTAATTGTTGTTTTTGCTGTTGTTCTTTTTTATTTTCTTTTTGAATTGTAAAGCGTTGCGGTGTTTCTAACAATAACTGAATAAAAAGAATGTTGTCTTCATCACCATACCAATTAGCCGTCATCGCTTGAAAATTAAACTGCGCCGCAAGTTTATTGGTTATTGAATTAATATTAACAAACTGCTTGGTTAAGTCATCACACACGTAGATTGAAATAGGTAATTGTTCTGTCATATTACTTTCTTTAAGTTTTAATTGATAATCAAAGGGTGATAAATACTCAAACAGAGTGTGTTAGAAATTAAGCATGGCAACATTCGTTAATCTTTAGCATTGATTGAGCTATTGCGTTAGTTAACTTCTGTATTCAGCATTAATTTTGACATAATCATAACTAAAATCACACGTCCAAATAGTTGCTTCTTCATTACCTCGATGAAGCTGTACGGTAATATCAATCTCTGCTTCATTCATAACAGCTTGCCCTTCCTCTTCTTTATAGCTTGCGGCGCGGCCACCTTTTTCTGCCACTAATATATCACCAAAATACAGCTCTAGTTGCGCGGTGTCTAGATCAGCCAAAGATTCACACTCTCTTGAGGCGTAACCAATAGCAGCCAGTACACGCCCTAAATTAGGATCGGAAGCAAACATTGCCGTTTTAACTAATGGGCTTTTACCAATAGAAAAACCAATAGTTTTTGCTTCATCAATACTTAATGCACCTTTAACTGTAATCGTTAAAAATTTTGTTGCGCCTTCGCCATCACGCACAATGGCTTTAGCTAAATACTGCGAAGTTTCAAGCAACGCATGATAAATGTCGTTAAACCCTGCATCGTTACGATCTTTAATAACGCCTACCTTACTTTTTCCGGTGGCGATAACAATAAAGGAGTCATTCGTTGAGGTGTCACCGTCGACAGAAATACAATTAAAAGATAAGTCGGCTATCTCTTTAGTTATTTCATCTAATAATAACTGAGTAATGTTAGCATCGGTCGCAACATAGCCTAACATGGTAGCCATATTAGGATGAATCATACCTGCGCCCTTGGATATACCGGTAATATTTACCTGTTCACTGCCTACTTGTACCGAAGTAGAATAAGCTTTTGGCGCAACATCGGTGGTCATAATAGCCCAAGCAGCATCAGCCCAGTTATCGGTGGTTAAATTAGCAACGGCAAGTGGTAAGCCGGCTAAGAGCTTATTCATAGGTAAATGTTCTAAAATCACTCCGGTTGAAAAAGGTAATATAGACTCTGTAGGAATAGCCATGTTTTCAGCTAAATGCTGACAAGTAGTGAATGCATCTAACATGCCTTGTTCACCTGTTCCGGCGTTGGCATTACCCGTATTAATCACTAATGCTTTAATGCCCGTAACTTCATTGTTTTTCACTGCAGTTAAGTGCTTTTTACATAAGGTTACTGGCGCAGCACAAAAGCGATTCTGGGTAAAAACACCCGATACCGCACTGCCGTCAGAAATTTCAATAACAAGTAAATCTTTACGGTTGGGTTTTTTAATATTTGACTCAGCCCAACCTAGGCGAATGCCTTGAATGGGTGTAAGTAAAGCAGGAATTATTTCAGGTAAATTGACAGGCATAAAAGATTATTAATAGCAGAAAAGTAGGTAAATATTACGCTTTTCTGGGTTTTTATGCAAAAAGTATTCTTACTTAGATACTGAAAAGTACCGTCATACGGTACTGATTTATTAAATTCTCTGTGTAAATCACTCGCTATTCTTTGTGGGTCACACGTGTTTACGAATTTGACTAGCACACTCGGCTAACACAATAGCGCCCGCAGTTGATACATTCAAAGAGTTACCCATACCAAACATCGGGATGTGTATTTGGTGATGGCTTAATTTTAATGCGGCTTCACTCACGCCTTTACGTTCATTGCCTAATACTAGTACGCAATTAGAAGTGTAGGCTACGGCTTTATAGTCAATTGACTGATTACATAACTCAACACTAAAAACAGTATAATCTTTATCTAATAACGCTTGTAAACTTGCAGTGGTGGAGTCGCTATATTCAACGCAAACCCATTTAGCTTCATTTCTGGAAGCTTTTTTTAACTTCTTATCTGAAATAGTCAGCGCGCCACAAACAATGATTTTTTCAATAGCAAAAGCATCTGCTAAGCGAATAAAAGCACCAACGTTATAACTATTAGTGACATTATCTAATACCAGTACTAGGGGAAGTTTAGGCTGATTTAGGTATTGTTCTCGAGCAGGCTTGTTTTTTCGAAGATCTTCTTTACTAAGTTGTATTGCTGAATTCATTTTTCTACTCTTGTTATATAGATTGCTTAATACTGGATTACGAAAATGCTAATTTTGGCTAATGATAGATCACTTTAAGCTATGTTTTCCAAATTCACCTTTAACCGTTAACTGAACTGTCACGGGGGAATTTGATGTGTTTTTCCAATACCAGCCATGAACACCTGAAAATGGTGTGGTGAAACTGCCTTCCATCCCCTTTAGTGTCGCTATGGCATAACTTTCAAAATAACCCGTGGTGTCGCCTTCTGGTTCGCCGTGTAAATCAAAGTATAAAGCACTACCGTTAGTGCTCCACTCGTAGGATAGCTTTTTATATTGCTGCATAGTGAATTTGTACTCAACACCACTAAGCGCCGGCACTATTATGTCAATAGTTTCAATGGCCCACTTTACTTTATCCGATGCTTTCTCTGACACTTTTTCTAATGCAAGTAAGCTCGCTTTGTCTACTTTTACATTATGAAAAACGGTTAATCCAAGTGACTGACCAATACCAGTGGGATCGATATCGTATTCAGCCGGTAATATAATGGTAAGTAAGGTTATTGCCGCAAAAATTATACTTACTAAGGTATACTTAAATAATGCGGCTTTGGTTAAGGCAATGGTTTGTTGTTGCATAAATTTATCTCTAAATAGCTGTATCTAAATGTAGTTCATTCATTTTTGTAAATTCGATTTTGTGAGTTCAATTTCGTGAGCTAACTAATAAAGTAACCGGTTAATTGATAGCCCACTAACATAAAGCCTGCACTCATCAATAAACAATTTGTACTGGTGGCAAATTGAGTAAAACTAGGGTGTTTACGCCAGAAGTTAATTACCAGTAAAATAAATGCGAGTGCAGTGAATTGTCCTAATTCAACCCCCACATTAAACGCAATTAAATTAACAATAAGACCCTCTTCAGGTAATTGAAACTCTTGCAATTTAGTTGCCAAACCGAAGCCGTGAAAAAGACCAAATATCAGCACGGCCAATTTGGCATTCGGCGATTTACCCAATAATTGGGTAAATCCACCTAAATTATCAAAGCCTTTGTAGATTACCGACAATCCTATAATTGCGTCGATTAAATAAGCGTTAACTTGAATATCGCTAATCACGCCAAAAAGTAAGGTTAAGCTATGCCCTAGTGTAAACATGCTGACATAAAGTAAGACATCACGACTACGATATAAAAAAAATAATACTCCGACTAAAAACAATAGATGATCATAGCCGGTGACCATATGTTTAGCGCCAATATACAAAAAGGGAATAATTTGGATGCCGGTATTTTGTTGCAAAAAGGTACGAGTACTCTCATCAACACCGTGTGCGAAGGCTTCAGCAGGTAGCCCTAAGGCAAGTAAAAGAGTAAGACTAAGCAAGTAATACTGTCGGAGACTATTAGGCATTTATTGCCCCTCATTATGATATTTTTTAATTGGTTATGTGGAGATAACTTTTTGAACAACCCGCAACACAAAATCCAAGGTATCCTGAAAGTGGCATATTGAGGTGGTTTGGCTATAAATCGTCGGCTAAATAGATAATTGTGCTCACCCAAATTCTAGTAGCGAATAATACTATGGCTGGCGTAGATTTAGCAAAAGAAGTTATTAAAGTGTCTACCGATAAAAAATAAAACGCTCTACTCTACTGTATTTCAGAAATTGTTATATCGTTGACTACCTAATATTATTGGCAAAAAAAAGCCCAAAATACTTGGTGTATTTCAGGCTTTATAATTTTAGCTTTTACTCACTTAACTTATTTAAATGCGGCTAATACATCATTAAAGCACTTAGAAGGTCGCATTATATCAATAACCTTTTGCGTATCTGCTTTATAGTAACCACCAATATCAACAGAATGCCATTGATCGGTTGTTAAATCACTGACGATAGATGATTCATTTTCTGTTAATGATTTAGCCAATGGTGCAAAATGACGTTGAAGATCCGTATCTTCAGTTTGCTCCGCTAATGCTTTTGCCCAATAAAGCGCCAAGTAAAAATGACTACCGCGATTATCAAGTTCACCCGTTTTACGTGACGGAGATTTACCGTTATCCAATAACTCAGCTGTTGCTTGATCTAATGTTTTTGCCAACAATCTTGCTTTAGAGCTGTCTTTTTTGATACCTAGATCTTCAAGAGAAGCACTTATTGCAAGAAATTCTCCAAGCGAATCCCAACGTAAATGATTTTCTTCTATAAGCTGCTTAACATGCTTAGGTGCTGATCCGCCTGCCCCTGTTTCGAATAAACCGCCACCCGCCATTAATGGCACTATGGATAGCATTTTTGCGCTAGTCCCTAATTCTAGAATTGGAAATAAATCAGTTAAGTAATCACGTAAAATATTTCCCGTGACAGAAATAGTATCACCGCCACGTAAAATACGCTCTAGCGTGTAACGCATCGCTCTTGTTTGTGACATGATTTTAATATCTAAACCGGTCAAATCATGATCTTGCAGATAAAGATTAACTTTTTTAATTAATTCAGCTTCATGTGGACGATATTCGTCTAACCAGAATACTGCTGGCGTATCAGACAACCTTGCACGAGTTACCGCTAATTTTACCCAATCTTGTATTGGTGCATCTTTAACCTGACACATTCTCCAAATATCACCTTCTTCAACATCCATTGTTAATAAAGTTTTTCCTTCATCATTAACTATGCGAATAGAGCCATCACCTTGCGCTTCAAACGTCTTATCATGTGAACCATACTCTTCTGCTTTTTGAGCCATTAGTCCAACATTAGGTACTGTGCCCATGGTTTTAGGATCGAATGCTCCGTGAGTTTTACAGAAGTTAATAATTTCCTGATAAATTCGTGCAAAAGTACTTTCAGGCATAACCGCTTTGGTGTCTTTCATTTTACCATCCGGACCCCACATTTTTCCGCCAGCTCTAATCATAGCTGGCATTGAAGCATCAACAATAACTTCATTTGGCGTATGTAAGTTTGAAATACCTTTGGCTGAATCAACCATTGCTAATTCTGGACGTGTTTCATAACAAGCATGTAAATCAGCTAATATTTCTTCACTCCAAGATTCAGGAAGTTGTTTTATTTTTGCATAGATACTACTAAGACCATCATTTGCATTAACTCCCAGTTTGTCAAAAGTTTCAGCGTGCTTCGCAAACAGATCTTTATAATAAACTTTTACCGCGTGGCCAAAAACGATGGGGTGCGATACTTTCATCATGGTTGCTTTAACATGGAAAGAGAACATTACTCCCGTTTCTCTCGCATCTTCCATTTCTTGCTCTAAGAATTCACATAGAACCTTTTTACTCATAAACATACTGTCTATGATTTCACCTGCCAAAAGTGAAGTTTTTTCTTTTAATACCGTAACGGCACCATCTTCTTTAGCAACAAATTCAATTTTTACATCACAGGCTTTATCCATGGTCATGCATTTTTCACTAGCGTAAAAATCGCCTGAATCCATATGTGATACGTGAGTTCTTGATGCCTGACTCCACTTACCCATAGAATGTGGATTCTTTTTGGCAAACGCTTTAACCGCTGCTGGAGCACGACGGTCAGAGTTACCTTCACGAAGTACTGGATTTACCGCACTACCTAACGTTTTTGAGTATCTTTCTTGGTTTTTTCTATCTTCATCTGTTTGGGGCGCTTCTGGAAAATCAGGAATAGCATAACCTTGTGCTTGTAATTCACTTATAACGTCTTTCAGTTGAGGAATTGAAGCACTGATATTAGGTAATTTGATGATATTGGTGTCAGGGTTTTGGGTTAATGCACCTAGCTCAGCTAATGTATCGGGTACTTGTTGATCTGCCGGTAAAATATCGGAGAAGGCAGATAAAACTCTAGACGCAAGAGAGATATCTTTTAGTTCTATGTCTATACCTGCTGATGCTGCAAAAGTTTTAATAATCGGCAGTAGCGAGCAAGTCGCTAGCAGTGGTGCCTCATCGGTGTAGGTATATATTATTTTTGAACTCATGTTTGTAGCATCCTTTATATTTAAGTTAATTCCAACCGCAACAGTGTTATAGCCTACTCAAAACAATGCCTTCCAAAATCAGAAATGGCTCACTATGATAAGGTAAGGCTAAATTTTTTATTGTTAAAAACTTTATAAAAAAATGCGTTTATAGAAAATTGATTAAAACTAAGCTTGAGGCGATTCTTACCGCTTAAGCCTTGTTTTAGTATTATTTATATTGAACAGCAATTTTTGGATAAAGTTATAATATTAATAGAACACTCTATCTAGTAATTTCAATTGTTCAAATTAGACTAAAGTCGATTATTTGTACTATTTATCTTTATTGATGTTAACCCCATGAAACATTATAAGTTCGAGCAATAGATAAAGGCTAAAATAAGGCAGACAGTCACTTAATAAAATAAAACCAGAGCAACACATATACCCATTCAACTTGAAGCGAAAAAAAATGCCTGCTTTTTTCGTCATCCAGAAGCCATTTTAAATATTTTCAAGTAATATATTTCACTCGGTTCATTTAAAAATTTTTCCTAACTTGATTGTGACGAAATAAAGTACTACCTTTGAGTGTATATAAAACTTCCAAGTGATTGGTAATTGGAATATAAAAAACTTAACTTAATAACAAGATTTTCCTATGGATTCGTTATTACACTTTGTCTCGCTTCATGCAGTCTAAAGCCAGTAATTGTGCATAATTCAAGCTTATATATAGGTGGATTCGAAAGTAAAAAAACCTCTAATGAAATGTGCACCTTCTCATCTGTAAAAGGTGTTGGAATTAGACTAGCTCCTACAGTTTTTAGCCTCGGTTATTTTGATCATAATATGTTGCGCGTTAATATTGAGGAAGGGTTTTGTGAAAGCGATATAGCTGTAGTTAATGTAATGCTTGATTCTAATAAACATAAATAGTCCAAAATTAATTAGCACAAACACAGAGAAATAATATGAAAAGCTTGATATTAATATTAACGTTAATGATTACTGGTTGCGCATCAAATCATCATTTAGTTTTTTTCACTAATACCACTATCGGACTAGAAGTCGGTTCAGAACCTGCTAATGGAACCCCAGCTAAATTTATTCTCGGTTATAAGAGGCAAGAAGGGGTTATCGATCCCTTAATTCCTGATTATGAATTAGCTCCTGGTACTAATTCGGGCATAACAGAGCCAACAAATGGTGATACAAATATAGTATTAACTCCCAACGGAACTGCAATTCCTAAAGGATCTATGACCAAAGCGCATTCTGTTTTAGCTAAAATGAATTTTGGCGCTACCGGAGGTGGTTCCGATGCTTCAGCGGCTCAATTTTTTGCTACGGGTAGGGCTGCTGAGTTACTGGCTGGATCAGATGGTATAACAGGTGCATTATCAGGCGATCCACAAAATAATGTCACTCGGAAGTTAAATATTAATAACAAGATCAACAACAGAATAAGTGCACATTTAGATGGTATTTATCAACTATTAATACACGCGTCCTTGAATGGTGATAAAACAGATAGAGCAAAAGAAATAAAAGCTAGCGTAGATAAAATTGATAAAGGTTTTTTTAAAGAAAAGTTCTTAAGCTATTATTGGTCTGATCCAGGAAAAACCAAACTCGCAATTGAAGAGTATGATATTAAAGCAGGAAAACAATCCTTTGATAATACATATCCTTACTTACAAGCTTTACGATTGTCTTTAAAAATTGCAAAAGAAGCCATTTTAAATACAGCCATTACAAATAATGCAGGTGTCGCATTAACTGACGCAGATAGGAAGTCAATGCTTGATGCTATTGAGCAATACCCTCGTAGATATGAAAAAGGAACGAATATTATTTCTTCAAATCAAGATGTACTGGCAATGATCAATTACGTATATAACGACGTACTTTTAGCATCACAAGGCAACAATGAGGAATAACTATGTTTATTGAAGATGATCAGGTGTACGCAAACAAAAAAGACAAAAATAGGCGATTATCAGATCTGTTAAGAACAAATGTTCGTGATAAAGATATCATTAACGTAGCTAGAATTGATACCGATACTCATGGGTGGTTATTTCAGTTTAAAATTAATAGTTAGCGTAGTTAATACTGCTTTATCAAATTTTTTTTATTCGCCACAATGAATAATAAAACAGTATATAAATCAGCAAAAACTAAAAAATCAACTATTACAACGATAACTGACACCAGTAAAATAAAAAACTAGTGATGAGCTAAAATTTTTTCATCGCTAGTTTTTTATGAATAAAACTATTGGTAAGGTTTGTTTAAATAGCTACCTATACAACAAACTTAGCAGCCAACTCTTTAAGGTTACTAGCAATGACTACTTGCTCGTTAGCAGCCAGAGATACGTCTTGCGCTCCTGAGGTTATTTCAGAAGACTGTTTATCTATATCATTAACATTTTTATTAATGTCTTCAGTAACACTAACCTGCTCCTCTGCCGCTGTAGCAATTTGTTCTATCATTAGGTTTATATCAGATACCGCCATTACAATACCTGTTAGTGATATTTCAATTTGATGGGCACCATCAATACTTTCATCTGCACGCTTTTGGGTGCCGATAACCATCGTATTGGCATTGTTGGCTTCATTTTGTAATTGATGGATAATCCCTTCAATTTCAATTGTCGAATCTTGAGTACGTTTAGCTAAAGTTCTAACCTCATCTGCTACCACTGCAAAGCCACGACCCTGCTCTCCTGCTCTTGCCGCTTCTATCGCCGCATTTAAGGCAAGTAAATTGGTTTGATCAGCGATACTTTTAATCACATCAATAACATTTGATATATTAGACGTTGTTGAGTGTAACCCTGAAATAAGTGAACCTATATCAGAAACTTCTGATGCTAAATTATTAATTGTTTCTAAAGAATTTCCTACAACAGTTTGGCTCTCAATCGCTTTACTGTTTACTTGATGTGTTGATGACATAGCCTCATTTGCATTGCGAGATACTTCTTGCACTGTTGCTGACATTTCCTCTATCGCGGTAGCAACCTGAGCAGTTTCATCACGTTGCTGCTGTAAATTATCGACATTACTATTCAAAATGACAGAAGATTGTTGTGCCGATGCAACAAGAGAAACACTGCTAGTTTTTATTTCAGTAATAGCATCAGAGAACGTGCTTAATGTTTTATTTAACCCTGTGGCAATACCACCCAACTCATCCGTGCTAAAGACTTTTGATCGTACTGTTAAGTCATTATTCTTAGTCACTTTGTCCATTGTTGCTGAAATTTCATGCAATTGTTTAATTAAATTTGCCAAAATAACGTAAACAATAAAAATGGTAATAATAAAAGTTGAAATAATAACAATCAAATTAACAATAACATTGCTACTTGCTTTATTAAGTAGCTTAGTAATGTCGGTAATAAATTCATTCGCTAATAAATTTTCAATATCTTTTAATGTATTAATTCTTGCTGTCGCGTTTTTAAACCATTCGCCCGCATCGATATTAAAAGGGCCCTTTTGACCAACCGATACCGCCACAGCTCTCATTCGATTAACTTCAACTACTGCATCATTATTTAAGGTTTTTTTATAATCATTGACAGCTTTTATTGATGCTTTAGCGCTAAATTGCTCTAAATAACTATCCTGTAAAGCGACAAGACTAATAAATTTTTGAAAGGAGTCTTCTGTAAATGTGTTTTTAGCAAAGCTACCACTAGCAACAGCACGTTCTATACCTGCTCGTTCTTTAGCTTCTAAAAAATTATAATACGCAATAGCATTGACGACCGTTTCTGTTGGACTAATAGCTGAAAAGAACCCTGTTAAGCTAAGCATATTATGGTTTTGCGTTGTGTAATAGCCAATAGCCTCACTTAACGAGATTGAAAGCGCATCAGAGCGAGTTCTAATACTATCTAATCTTAGTAATCCACTTTTGATCGTTAAAATAATGTTATTTACAGTATCATTATCAGATGAAAATTCTTTTAGTCTTGTATTTAAAAAAGTGCGAGCGATGTTGGTAAGTTGACGCTGTGCTTTTAGCTCAGAAGCGAATCTTTCGCCTTTACTCCCAAGATAAACCGCAGTGGCACCTCGCTCTTTTTGCAGTTCATGAACAAGTGCGTTGTTAGCAACGGTTAAAGTAATCAATTCTTGAATATCTTCAAGCTGCACTTGCTTCGATGTTAAAGTATTTAAATTACTCAAACTAAAGTAAAGTGTGGCTAAAAGAGGTACTAACACAAGTAAAATTAATTTTTGTTTAAACATTAGATTATTGAGTAAATTCATAAGGTTCCTTATTAAAGTTATAACCAAAATTTAAACAGTAAAGACACAGGCAATACTTATCTACTCTTCATTGGTCAAAATACAATCACGCCAATAATTAATAAAACTAACTATTAATTATTGGCGTGATTATAGACATTTTCAGTCCGAGGTGAAGATTCATTAGAGCCAAAATTAGTTTATATAACGAAAAGTTGGCCTAAATCAAATTAGTCACTAATTTTGAACATGATATATCTCAAAGAAGTAAATGGCTGGTGTGATAACGACGTATTGGCTACCAAAAACGGTTCTTATAACATGTTTTCTTTTTATTGTATTAACTCGGTGATTAGCTGTAACGCTCACCAGAGGAGATTTCCGCTGAATAAACGTGCTATTTCAATTAGATTTAGTCAACATTAATGTTAGTTCAGTATTATTATCGGGGTTTAGTTTATCTGCCAATATAGCTACTTAGTTCATTTCATTTACGACATTTTTAATTGGCTTTGAAAAATATATGGCTATTAATATAAGTTTTTGCAAGTCAGTATTAATTACCTGAGATTGACTATCGCATAATGCACTCACGGCTTGAATTGTCGGTCTATAGTTAGTCGCATCTACTGCTTGTTGTTTGCTTTCAATTTCTATTAAAGCCAATAATGCGGTCAGCTCATGCGGTGGCAAGGGCGTTAAGTTTTGATTGGAAAACAAATACACTTCAATGGGTGTTAAATTTCTGGAGTCACGCTGACACAGTGCATCACGTAATGTTTCATTGCTTCCAAATAACATCATGGATCGTAAATAATTAAATGGTGGTTTGCTTGTCACTAATTGATTGCCTGCGAATAAATAATGCAGTGCATTTCGTTGCAGATGATCTGTTTTCTTAAAGTTATCGGTTAACTGTAAGGCAGAGGTAAAAAAGCTTAAGGTATCGTTTGTTTTAATCTGTGCGATAAGTGCAGTAGGTAGACTTTTGCTTTCTATAAATTTAGTAGCAAGTTGTTGATAAACATCAAACTTAGAAAGGTCGCTAATTCCTTCTCGAAATAGGTAGGCTAATTGAACGATATTCTCAGACTCTTGTGACGCTAGGTAATGTTCTAGTAAGGCACTATCGTCATCTTTTGATAATAAGTCGATGAGTGTCTGCATATGTTGCTTCATTGTAATCCTTGTTTAGCCAAAATAATTAAATCAGTGTATACGCTAATTGCTTTTCTGTGTTGTGTTTTTTAAACTACAGAGGCATTCATCATATCTAATTTTTCATATTGACCTTGCACTCGGCCTGATAAATTAATCGCTATAGCAGTAAAGAAGCGCCTGTTTCTTCTTACCATGTAGTCAATGCATCAGCCAGTTATGCTGCAACGGATGTATTGAAATTTTCTATGGGTATCGATAACCTGTTTAACAGCGATTATTACCCGCATATTGCTCAGTCGAATACCTCCAATGACTGGTATATTAAAGGCAAAAGTCGCACGGTCAATTTAACCTTGGCTTATAACTTTTAAAGTTTGCTTTTTTATATCAAAGCTCATCCCCTTTGAGCAAAAACCGCCAGATGATACTCAGTGTTTAAGCGCTGGTTGAGGCGTATTCATCTTAGCCTGGTAATACTCATGGTTTTCTTTTTAGTTAATCTGAGTATTTCTGGGGCTTTATTGGTTTTTGGTAAAGAAATCCAAAATCAGGTACAACCAACCCATTGGCTGGTTTCACCTAACATCACGCGTCTACCTTTGTCCGAGCTTGTCACATTAATTGAAGCTAATAGCGCTAGTCGCATAAAGTAGATCCAACTGGCACCACAAAAAGATAAGGCATGTCAGTTTCAATTAGATAATGGTCAAAATATTAGTGTGGATCCTTTTAACGGTAATATTCTCTATGACTATGCTAAAAAAGATAATTTTTATGGCGTGGCATCGATGGTTATTGTGGCGAGACGAGTCAGAAGAAAGACCACTGATGCTAGCACTGAAAATTTGGCTACTCGAATTTGGAACTTTAAATATAGCTTTCATACGGGCAGTTTTTTCGGTATAGGTCTTAAATTTTTTTGGATACTACTCGCTTTATCACCAGCAGCTTTTGCGATCACAGAACTGTGGTTATTTATTAAAAGAACCCAACGTAATAAACCTATGCGTGTGACTACTTAAAACTTTACTGCTTAGCTTAATAGCGCAATAATTTGTTCACCATAAAGCTCAAGCTTTGTTTTACCTATACCGTTAACGTCTAACAGTTGATTTGAATTTGTGGGATTTCTTCTTGCGATATCCATCAAGGTTGCGTCATGAAAAATTACAAATGCTGGCACGCCTCTCTCTTTAGCCCACAAGGATCGTTGTTGTTTAAGCTTCTCAACATTAACTTGTTCTGCTGCGGATAAATCACTATCTATAGGCTGTTTTGATTGTTGAGCTTGCTTTGATTTTTTATTCTTTTGTACCTTAAGTTGTATCGCACATTCACCTTTTAATAAAGGCCGCGCTTTTTCAGTCAACTTTAAAACGCCATAATCCATTTCAACCGCTAAATAGCCCATTGAAATCAGCTGCCTAAATACTGTCTGCCATTCAGCTGTAGTGAGTTCTTTGCCAATATTATAAGTTGAAAGTTTATCGTGGTTAAGGGTGATTATTTTGGGTGTTTTTTTACCGGTAAGCACATCAATTTGGTGGCCAACGCCAAACCTTTGGCCTGTTCTGTAAACCGTTGATAGCGCTTTTCTTGCCGCAGTTGTGCCATCCCATGTTACGGGAGGATTCAAACAATTATCACAATTACCGCAAGGCTCTGCTAACGTTTCACCAAAATAATTTAGCAGCACTTGTCTGCGACATGAGCTAACTTCACAATAACCCAGTAAAGCATCTATTTTACGCTGAGTAAGATATTTAAACTGTTCACTACCATCACTTTGACTGGTCATTTGTTTAAGTTTAATCACATCTTGCATTCCATAAGCTAACCAGGTGTTGGCTGGCATGCCATCTCGCCCCGCTCGTCCCGTCTCTTGATAATAGGCCTCAATACTTTTAGGTAAATTTAAATGTGCAACAAATCGAACATCTGGCTTATCAATGCCCATACCAAATGCAATGGTGGCTACAATTATGACCCCATCTTCTCTAAGGAACCGCTGTTGGTTATTATCCTTAATATAACTGGCTAAACCGGCATGATAAGGTAGCGCTACTTTTCCTTGTTCACATAACCACTGAGCGGTTGTTTCTACAGACTTTCTCGACAAACAATAAACAATACCGGCATCATTGGTATGTTCAGTATTGATAAACTGTAACAGCTGCTCTTTACTATTTTTTTGTTCACTGATCCTATATTGAATATTGGGTCTGTCGAAGCTGTGTATAAATGTTTTTGCCGCCGTTAAATTTAAAACCTGAACGATTTCATCTCGGGTTTTCATATCTGCAGTAGCGGTTAAGGCAATTTTAGGTGTGTTGGGATATCGATGACCTATGATGGAAAGTTTTTGATATTCTGGTCTAAAATCATGACCCCATTGCGAGACACAATGAGCCTCATCAAAGGCAAATAATGCAATAGTGACATTATCAATAAGGCTAAGAAAATAATCACCTAATAATCTTTCAGGCGCGACATATAATAAGTCTATATTACCCGATCTTAGCAGCTGTTCTACACGACGCTGTTCTTCATGATCTTGTGATGAATTTAAAAATTCTGCTTTCACCCCTTGCAGCTTTAACGCATCCACTTGATCTTTCATTAACGCGATAAGTGGCGATACAACAATTCCAACGCCATCCAACACTATAGCCGGTATTTGATAGCATAATGATTTACCACCACCTGTTGGCATCAGGGTGAACACATCAGTTCCACTGATTAATTCACTAATTATATTCGCTTGTTGATGACGAAAATCAGCGTAACCAAAGGTATTTTGTAAAACTGATCTCGCGGCATTGATATCCAAATGAAGTTCCTTGATAAAACTAGATAATATTTAGTCAGCACATTTTTAAGTAGAGCAGGTATAAAAAACCTAAGTTAAGATTTTAATAATAATACCTTTGAAGGTTGCGCATCGGATGAAGATATCATTAATGCCCATAAAAATGAACATTAAGCAGATTAACTATTAACTATGCCACCAAAACTATTAACTATGCCACCCACATGATTAACTATGCCACCCACACGATAACTCCAACACGATTAACTATGCCACCCAAATGATAACTCCAAAATAATTGTAAACAACTTACCGGTTTTATAGCTTATTAAAATACCCACTTACTAAAGTAAATGGGAGGTATCTTTGGGCTTACCGCTAATATTTGTCAAACCCTTGAATTTGGGCCAAGTTAAGCCCGTTATTATAAAATAACATCAAATTTCAGATG
>TARA_R110001583_G_scaffold42896_2_pt1 | contig 35033 bp, 37 predicted proteins | sample TARA_R110001583 | Tara Oceans TARA_R110001583 (sample SAMEA4398432) | marine metagenome | biome: Polar Biome; feature: [MES] marine water layer (ENVO:01000295) within the mesopelagic zone...; material: water (ENVO:00002006), including particulate matter (ENVO:01000060) such as...... | reverse complement strand
AGGGAGACCTTTTGCATCGAAAGTACGACGAATCATACCACGACCCGTAAATATACCTTGACTTTGAAGTTCCGTATTGATACACGCGTAACCTAAATTTACCATAGCTTATTTCTTTATTTATTAGTTATTATTTGTTTATTTTATATCTTACAATATAAGAAATTTATCGCAATTACTACGATGTTTTACTAGTTATTTTTTAAAAGTTATTAACAATTTTATTTTTTAATTTTTATTATCCTTTCTTTAGTACAGTAAGTCTTTTCAATCCTTCCAAAAATTTGTCAGTTGCAACTAGTGCACGACCTATTACTTGCTTTGTCTTTTCACCAGAGTTTTCATAGTCTTCGTATTTTTCTACATACAATTGAGTTACATTAACTTCTTGGTCTTTTAACCAATACTGTGATTGATGGTAAAAGTAAACAGGTTCACCAGCTTTAGTTTGTACATAATGATACTGAACATGAATAAACATTTTACCACCTTCGAAGTCTTGAAGATGCCTAACAGCATTTTTATTATCTTGCATAGAAAATTTCATACCACTTGCTTGTAAAGCCATAATTACTTTATTAGCTTTATCTTGTTTAGGCATTTGAAAGTTTTGGGCTGTGAGTTCTGTTATTAATTCGTTTAGTATATCATTTTCATTTAATTCGGTTTCTCTTAACCACTTACCGTGGTTAAAACTTCCATCTTTATTTACATATTTTTCCATTTTATAATAACTTCTTTTTTTTAGTAGTCGGTTTTTGTTTAGCAGCAGGTGCTTCTTTTATATTACTAACACCAGAAAGGTTTCCGGTTATTCCTTGAGATTTTTGCCAATCTCTTATATTAAAATTTTTTTCATTCATAATTCTATCTCTTTTTTTTAAATAACATAACTAACACATCTCTATAGCCTGTTAGTACTTTCGATACTGAATGGTATTTTTTTGAATCGAAATTAATAAACATACCTTTTTTGTTAAAGTTTACTATTTCTTTCTGACCATTTACAGAAAAACTAAATTCGCCTCCTGTAAAATTATCCGATAACAAAAGTAACGAAGTTTGATCACTGTAAGAATCTTTATGAGTTCTTGCAAAATCACCAACATTATATTTAAATTTATAAAAACAATCTAACACCAAATCCGAATTTCCAAATACTTTTTCTAATTGATTATATAATATAGTATTTTTATTTGAATAATGAATACTTTTATTATTTTGAATATGAATAATAAAGTTTTTAGTATTAACAACTTTATTATGTAGTTCATTCATATATTTCAATTCGTCTTCGGTCCTTTTTTCAGCACTTTCTAAAAGAGAAACCATTGAATCGAATATACTTCTATCTACGCTATCTGGTGTTATCATCTTCTCCTTTTATATAAATATCAACGTTTTACTTTAATATGTATAATTTCATCGACTTCTGTATTAATTCTTTTTAGACCATCTTCGTTAGTAGTGAGTATGCAATTTCTATAGTTTTCCCATTCTACCTGAAAGCTTGTATCTAGTACTCCATTGTTAACTGTTCTTATTAGCTCATTCAGAGCATTAATTGTGTAGAGACTATTAGTCAGTTTCTTTCTATGTAAAGATATAGTATTATCTAAAATAACAGTATCTGGCCTTTTTTCTATATTGTATGTACACATAATTTCACGATTGTCATCCGCATTCTTTAGTACAAAAATTTTATTGTAAAGTACATCATAAGTTTCTATTATAGTATCAACTGTTTTTGTTAATGTTTTTCTTACTGCGAATGTACAAAGTAATTGTGTATTCATTATTGAGCTTCTTTTATGTTATTTTGCATATCTTTAGACCATTGTAAAGTTGTTCCAGTATTACCAGTTGGTCCTTGTTTAGATCTATAAGTTTTATATCCTATATTTAATTCAGTACCATCTTTATTACTCAATAATATAGTATGAACTCTCTTACCAGTTACAATAGTTTTTTCTTTATCAGCATACGTATATTGTTCAGATTCTTTAATACGGAATTGTTTTCTAAATTCTTTCGTATCATCGACGCCTAAAGCTTTTCTTAAAACTTCTTTGTTAACAATAACGCCACCCATATTAACATCAAAAGAGCTATCCATAATACCTTTGAATCTTTTATTCTTATCTGGCTCATTAGAATCATAACTATTATCATCTAGCATATTTAAATGAAAACCACTTATGGTAGAATCTTGTTCTTGTTTATCTCCTAGTGCTGGAGGTCCTGGATATATCTTATTTAATTCATCCCGCCTTTCTCTCAAATAATCTACTGCACCTTCTCTTTGATCTGATAAATTCTTTTTGACATCTATACCTTCAGGAGCATTATCTCCCATTTGATCTTGTATAGTTGCACCTACTTTAGTTATTACTTTAACATCTTTTACTAAGCCTTTACCATCTGCAACTAATCTTCTAACCATATCATATTTTTGAGCTGTTGTTAGATTGTTTTCGTCAGAGTCTTTAGGAAGATATTCTTTGTATTGTTTTTTTACCCCTGATGAACCTATTACAGCAGCATCTAAATTTTTCTTTAAAGTACTCTTTTTAGGGTTTGACATATCTGTACCTTTGTCTATTATTTCTGCTGTTTTTTCTGCAGGTATAGATTTTAAATTTTTTGCTACAGGAATTGTTTGATTATTATACCCTTCTTCTATATCATTAATTTTTTTATTATAAGAATCTATTGCTTTCAAAGATTTTCTTCGTTCATCTGGGTTTAGATTTTTATTATTGGCTACCTTACTTCTTATCCTTTCACTTTCTGCTTTAAGAGTAGAATTATCTTGGATATCTCCTGCATCAGATTTGTCAGAATGGAATTGTAACATTAAGTTGCCTTTATCGTCATTAATAAATGTTGCAGTATCAGATGGGTTTTGGCCTCCTCCTCCCATAAGCACAAATTCTTTTGCATCTTCTTTAGAAACTTCTGAGCCATTCGGTAGTATAACTTTTTCAGCTTTATCTATAGCTTGAGCTTGAGCTTCTAACGATTTTGCTGTACCATAAAAAGTTTGTGGAGGGTTTGGCTTTCCGAACTTACCTGACTCCTGAAGTGTTTTTGTTCTTTTATTAGTATTGTCAAATTTACTTTTTGCTGACCTTGCTGCTATAACACATTTTGAATAAGCATCTGGATCTTTTATACCTTCGGGAGGCTTACCAGTTCCTGGAGATTTCGATTGTTCTTGTCCTAATTTAGTTTCTCCAAAAGATTTGTACATAGACATAGCTAGGTCTTCTTCTGACATATTAGGATTACTATGCAGCATCTTTACTCCTTGGCCAGATACTATTTCATTAAAAGCAGAACCAGCATTTCCTGGAGCAGGTTTATTACCTGTTGCTTTTTTGAAACCATCGAACCCATTAGCTAACATATCCAATTGGTCTTTATTATCTCCAACTTTTGGGTCTCCTATAATATCACTAGCTTTTTTAGGCTCTTCAGATTTTTCTTTAGTTTTATCTTCAGGGTCTGCTTCACCAGCTGTAGTTTCTTTACCGCCAATAGTTACTGCAGTTGTTGGTCTCATTTTATGTTTAGATTTGTACTTTAAGAAAGAATCTTTATTTTGGAATTCTATTTCAGAAATATATTGATGTACGAATTCTTCAGAATACTTATGGTCTTTTAGAACCTGTTCGAGGACTTCTAAATGCGTTCGGTCTTTAGGGTCTGGCATACCATCGTTGACTTGCCATGCCCAATCTTTAACTAGTTGATTTATCATAAAATTCATACAGTTTTCCTCTTATATAAATATCAATCAGACTATTAAAACGGCAAAGTTTTAAGGTCATTATAATTATTTCCATAAACTACAGAAGTAGGATATTTTAGAGAATTTTTAATAGATTTTATTAAGTCATTCCCATCTTTAGGGTCAAAATCTATAAGAAAGGAATCGTAAGTATAAAGCACTAATTCAGAATTGTAATTGTTTAGTTTTTCCAAAAGGTCTTTCATCATCTCTACATTAGCCTCGGTTTCAAAAGCTTGTATTTGATAGTTAAAAAGCTTCTGAGGGTTGATCTTTTCGAAACATTCTTTGTAAAGTCTTCTTTTGTATATAGGAGTTTCTATATAACCATTTATTTTATAAGAATCCCACAAGCTAAATATGTAATCTTTTAAGCCTTCGAAGAATGGTATTTTTTTAAAATTTTTAGGTATACCACCATAAAGTAACCTGAAAGACATTGATTTAGACATTTGATAATCTTCTTCTGTTAGATTTTCTTTTTCAAAATATTGTCTACCTAATTCTTTATGAATAGAATCTTTACCAAATTTGTAATTAGTTAATTCAGCTATAAGCCTAAGGTGGTAAGCATCAAAATCGAGTTCTATTAAAAGACCTTTATCGAACCTACTAACAAATCTGCTTCTAGTACCATCATCTTTATTCATTGCAGCATAATTAATTCCATTATTAGAATTCGAAGGCCTACCAGTAAGAGTATAAATATTATATTTTGTGAATTCATAACCAGACTTAGTATATAAGCCTTTAGATTCAATAGTATTAAAAACTTTTACTAGTTCTAAATACTTATCGTAAGTTAACCCAGAAGAAAGTTCATACTCACTAAGCTTTTCTGTGAGCATACATAGCCTTTCTTTATGTTTTGTTTCTGGAATTATATCGAATATATCTTTTCTATTCCAATACTTATTTTGAATGAATTTATGAGCTTGAGTAGTTATACTATCAGTATCAACAGACTTTCCTGTTTGTAGATAAGATCTTAATTTTATTTTGTTAGTAATACCTTCTATTTGCTTTATAATCATAAGCTTAATATAAGAAAAAATATCCACATAAAAAAATATTTACACAGAAAATTGATTAAGAATGCCAATAAAATTTCTAAGACCAGGAAATTTCATTTCTGAATTATTTATAGTTCTTTCATTAGTTTCTATAATACCAGCCATTTGAATTGTTCCTGTTCCGTCTATTATATCGTTATCAGGTCCGGATATTTTCCAAACTAGCTCATGTAATTTAATAAAGGATTTTATTGGTTCGGACGAACTTTTTAAAGCTTTATGTTGTTTTTTAGAAATTTCTACTATTTGGCTAGTATTACCAGTCTTAACAAAATAGCGTTTTATAACACCTTTATTTATATCTTTTGCAGTTAATTGAGGTAGAGTTGTTTTTATAGGAGGAACTCTTCTACTATAGTCTTCTTTCAATTTTTCATAAAAATATGCTGGAGTATTTAACTCATTATAATTTGGGTTTTGATTAAGTAGTGGCTTTCGATATATTCTTTTAGAATTTTTATCTTCCGGACTTTTACCAGAATAAGTTTTTTCACCAGAAGACCAAAATAAGCCAACATACTCACTACCATCACCATTGTAGAATTCGCCACCTTTAGTATAAACTCTAGCTTTTTGACCATATAGGCCACTAGCATTATTATCAGCACTTTTAATTGAATTTCTTTTGCTTATTCTAATTGGCATTTATATTCTCTTTTTAATTCTTAACTCTCATTATAGTTTCTACTTCGGTTACCCAATCTCCTGCAGAAATAGATTGTTTTACTTTAGTTACCATAAAGAAAACTTTCATATTTTTTGGATCTAAAGGATTTCCATATCTTTTAGGTATGTAATTTGGAATTACAATATTACCCCATTCTAATCCAGAAAAACCATCCATTTTAAAAGAAAATGTTATTGGAAGTATAGGCGGGGACCAGGCAGTAGATTTTTTTGGCCAATCTGTTAAAGATTTCATAGCTGTTACTGCTGAATTAGCTTTCTCTGTTGTCGTAGAACCTAACATCTTCTTAACTGCTTTACTAAATTTTTTCTTTTTAGATTCTTCAACGTCAGATGCAGCTTCTGTACCTTCTGGACAACCATCTGAAGCCACATCTTTTTTCTGGTCTTTAATAGATGGACTCCTATCTTCTACAGCAGATTCGCCTGTGCCACCGAATAAATCATATTCATCGTAAATACGACCATTCTTATCTTCTTTAGCAGTATTTCTGTTTGAACCATACATTATTTGGGCTTTTATATCATTAGATACTTCTGTATTAAGATTTACTTCTCTAGCTATACTATTTGAACCAAATATTGGTATTGTTTTTGGTTTAGGATTATCTGGACCTTTTGTTGTATCTACATCGATAACCATAATACGATCGCTATCGTAAGGATGGCTAGTAACAATTAAATTGAATAAACTTCCACAAGCATTATTAACACCTTCGATAACACCTTCTAAAAACTCATTTATATCTTTTGCATCTTTAGCAACTTCTCTTAAGAACCAAAGATTTAATTGTATATTACTTAAAAAACCTTTCCTACTACCACCATCTCCAACAAGGCTTTTGGATGCTCCTTCGCAAGTGAAAGGTTTTAATGCGTCAAGACCTTCTAAATTCTCAAAGCTTTTAGTTTTTTTCTTTTTATAATATACATGCTTCCAAGGCTCTTGGCCTGGCAGTATACAAACCGATGGGTCCATTGAAGACATAAGATTGTGATTTCTTATTATACTATTCCGACTATCAGCTCTACCTAAAAGGCCTTTAACTCTAGGTACTAAGTTCTGAAAGTCTTTAAATTTTGGTTTAGTATCTTTAGTATCTTCAAAAGGTACATTTACTTCGGAACACAAACTAAGACTTGCTAGTTCTTCCATTGCATCCCAAGAAATATAAGTCTGAGTGCTTGCAATAGTATTAAAAACGCCTTCTTTTATCCACCTCCAAGTACCAGCTAAGCCTGAATCATCTTCTTTCTGTTCATCAGTGCGCTCTGCATCGAACTGTATAGCTACTGCAGCAACTTTATCACTTCCAGCGCCCGTTTCAGCACCCATAATAGTATAAGACTTTCCAGCTTCAGAGTTTTCTGTTAACAATCTAAAATTTTGTACTAAAGTTCCATCTGTTTCTGCTTCATCGTCTTCGTCATTAGAATTTTTATTTTCACAATTATCGTGCGATTCTTTTATACTAGTAGTTAGCAAAGCTTCTGCCATAGATATTAAAGTAATATCACAATTAAACCCGCCGTCTGCTGCAAGAGACCAATTAAAATTACTTACTAAGCCTTTAGCTGCATCGTAGCACCCGTCTGCTGATTCTTGTTTTTGTATAACTTTTTGATAGAATGCACCACTATTTAATTCGCAATCTTTTTGGCTCATAAGAGAATAATTTCTATTACCTTCAGGATCTGTATTCCAGCCCCATTCTACTACAACACTCTTACCCAAAGACATGAATAGTTTTTCCATGTCACTTAATTGATTCATGTTCCAGCATCTAAAACCAACTTTAATTTCTCTTAAACCACCTTTAGTACCTTTAAAATCTACATCAATAGAAATAACTCCTGGCATTGGTACATTTCTATTTTTATCATAAGAATAGTTAACAGTTGTATTTTCTGGCATTAGGTTTTTATTTAAATTACCACCCATTAAAATAGATGGATATATAAATTTATTGGAAGAATCTTTATAAACTACATTTGAAGTAAGTTTGCACCAAGACTGTCTCTTAGCCCAACCTGGATATTTATGTATATCTGCATGGGCTTCTTTCCTAGTATCTAAAGCATAAGGAGACCATGCTGGTGGGTCGGTTAGAAAAAACGACATAATTAACTACGCTCTGTTTTTATTTCCTCAAAATCTGCAAGGATATCTTGTAATCTTTTAGGAACTCTTATTTGTTTACCAGCGCTAATAGATAAGCTTCCCTTTCCAATACTATTGGCAGTAGCTATAATCCACCAAAGAGTAGTATCATTGTAGTATTTGTGAGCTATAGTATCTAGGCGATCACCTTGTACAGTTATAATATAAATATCGGTTTCATGCTTTGCAATTTTTGGATATCTTATTGTACTATAATATTCACCACTGTGATATTCTAAATCTTTAGTTTTATTATTTAAATCGTATCTTCTCATTGTAATATACTACTCCCAAAATAATTTGCTTCGCCTTGACTAGGTACTGATAAGAATTTACCGCTAATATCTAAGCTAAAGTGTTTAGGTATTTCTGAACCTACTGTTTGTCTACCTTCACCAAAAGCAATATCCCAATCGTGAGTAGCTACTGTGTTATTAATGGATTCTATTAGACAAGGTTTTGATACCCAATAATCTCCAAGAGTTATAGTGTTATAAGGCGATGTTGGTATATCAGCGTCATCGTAAACTGCTCTACAGTTTCTCATAAGTTGATTTACTTTCTGATAATTCTTTTTTGCTTCTTTTGCAGTAAATGATGGGATTGTTAATTTAAATGTAAAGCTTCTTGAATAAGTATCGTAAGTATAAAGATCAGTATCTCGACCGATATACTTATGATTGTTCCAGCCAATAGAAGTATTATCAGAAATGTCACCATCAAATATTGCTCTAAATTGAATGCCTGCTAATTTAAAAATTATACAATCATTAAATTCGTCATTATTAATGAAAGCATCATCGGCTTCTTGGGTTTTATCTAACCTACCATAATCACCTAAGCCCCAACGCTTAATTATATTATTAGCTTCGTAATCAGCAACAAATCGACCTTTTGCTTCATCTGGACCTAATGTTTCTAGAAAGTTATTAGTGCTAGTTAATTCCCCTTGTGGAATGTCTCCGTATTCAAAAGCTTTGTAAGAATGAATTCCTTGTCTAGTATTCCCTCTTCCAGGACCTAAAGCTGGCTTAAACTTTTCAAGAGAATCAGAACTTGCTAATTCGTTTAGCTGTTCAGTACTATCAGCTGGGTGTAATACAACCATACCATCAGTAGATTCAGCATCAAGATTTCCTAAGTGATATATATTGTTACCACCATCACTATCTCTAACTGCTGAGTTTGGCGTTTTAGCTGCTTCTTCTTTTCTATATGGCTGTTCGATACTCCAAAAAGAAAAATCATCTCGTAAAGGGTTTCCACTTCCATGTCTATACTGGGTTGTTGAACCAATTCCTAATAAAGAATTAGGTCCTCCTAAGCCACTTAAAGTTACCCAAGGAGTTCTTCCTCTAGCTAATTTAGCTGCTAATCTTTTTCCAAGTTCTTTTAGTTTATTTAAACCAAAGCCTTTACTTCCTTCTGGCATACCATCTACAGTATTTTGGCCACTAGTTTTAAAATGACTATAGCCTGATTCTTTTGCAAGTTTTATTAATCTATTTTGACTCTTGCCAATATCATCACCTTGGTTTTGGTTTAGTTTTATTATTCTATGTTCGTAGTCAGAATCAAGAGCATTAAAAGGTCCTGCACCATGTCTCATTAAATGTGTCCCGACCATATTACCTACTGGAGCACCTACCATAGCTAAAGGATTGAAAATTCTATTACTATGTAATGGGTTAGAAACAGTACCTGTAGGGTCATAAAATTCGCCTTTAGGGTTTGTTAATTGGTATCCAACTTGTTTAGCTAAAAATAGTAAACCTTTAGGACTTCCTAAAAACATAGCATCTCTAACAGTATTAAGAACAGGTGAAGTTATTACAGTTTCTTCTACATTTACGCCAGGTTTGCCATTTGCAGGTCCTCTATTTATAAATGGTTGGCCTAACCATAAAGGTGTTTGAGGATTGTTACGTTTTGCTTCTTCTGTTATACTTTGATACTTTCTTTTTGCAATATGGTTTATGTAGTATTCTGAAAGTTCTCCTGCTCCTGCAAATTCATTTCCAGTTCTCATTTGGGATTGTCCAATTACGTCTGAATTTTTAGAATAATTTGTTGCACCTTCAGAAGCTAATGTTTTATGGTCAACTGAACCATGTACAGATTCATTGTAAAAATCTTCTAAATTTGTTTGGAATGAAAAGCTTTTTATTCTACCTGTAGAAGCTATTTTATTTTCATCGTGCGATACAAGTTGTCCCATAGTTCTATACTCCTCCTCTTCCTACTGTTGTTGATGATGGTAATGCTAAACTTAATATTTTACCAACTGACCTACCATCCATTTCTACTTTCATTTGGGATATAGCTGTTACAACTTCACCCATTGCATTTTTAAAAGTTGTTTCTGTTAATGCTTGTTCAGCTTCTTCTTCTGGTGGGTTTACTTCTGTACCTGTATTTCCACCTATCTGCCCACTTATTAAACCTGCTGCAATACCAACAGTTCCTAAAGCTAAAAGGGTTGGTAGCATGGGTGTTAAAATCATTAAACTTCCTGCTAAAGTTGCGACTCCTAAAGCCATTGCAGATAGAGCCAAACCTAAAGTAATTATGCTACTAGAAGAGGAAGCTAAATTAGCTATTCCACCAAAAATACTAGTTACATCTACACCTTCTAACATACCTAATGCTCCTGCAAAAGGTATTATGGCTAAACCTAAACCAGCTATTGCAGCTGCTCCTAATGCAAAAGCTATTGCACCTACTCCTGAAGCCATTATTGAACCTATTACTAAAGCTGCAGCAGAAAGTATAATAATTGCACCTGCCATAGCTATTATAGACCCAGCATCTACTCCAGCTAAAAGACTAAATGCAAATGCTGCTGGTACAAGAGCTAATCCAAGAATAGCCATTGCTAAAGAACCTTGAATAATTTGCGATGACATTTTTCCTAGTAATGCTGCTGATGCTCCTAAGCTAACTAGTATTGCTGAGCCAATTGCTACTGATGGCCAGTTTATTCCAACACCGAATTGTTGTGCTGCTTTTGCAAAAACAAACATTGCTGCTGCTATAATCAACATTGCAGCAGCTGCTTTTAAAGCAGACTTTACATTAAAGCCTTTGCCTGGTGTTCCTGTTTTAGGAGTTTTTTCAAAAGCTCCTTTTAGTTTGTCCGCTCCTTTGTCAACTAAGTCTCCGCCTTTTTCTTTTGCTTTATCTTTTAAACTCGATACTAAATCTTCACCCTTGTTTGCTGCAAATTTATCAATACCTAACGATTGGGCTAATGATTTCTTTCTGAATATACCCATTGTTACGGCATGTCCGACTTCTTTAGCCATAAAAATAGCTGATTTAGCATATCTTTTCATTTCAGATCTACCAAGTACATTAGTAAGTGAGCCAAGCATATTAATTCCTGAAGCTAATAATGGTATGTTGTTTGCTATTTGCTTTCCTATTCCAGCAACTACTTCATGTGTTTTTTCTGCTGTTGTTAATTCTGTTAAGCCTAATTGAACTTGTTTACTTTTATTAGAAAGAATAGTTTGTAATTCTGAAACTTGAATTCCAGCTGCTGCAGCTGCTGCTTTTCGTTCAATAACATTCATTTTTTGGAATTCTGCAATTCCACCCATTTGTTGTATTGCTGCTGCAGCTGCTCCTTCTAAGTCTCCAGAAAGAGCTAATTCTCTAGCTTTATTCATATTTATTTGTCTGCCTAATAAAACCGAAGCTTCCATTTCTTTCTGGATTGAATCTTCTATATTTAAAAGGTTGTCTGCCATACCAGATAATGTACTCATTTCGACACCAAGCTGAGCTGCAAATACAGCTGCTTTAATCATATTTTTACCGCTATCATCAGAGTAAGCAGCAAATGCTTCTGTATTATTAGCTATGTCATTCATAACTTTACCAGGTGCTACACCATTTGCTCTAGCTAAACCTTTTGTAAATTCAATTACTGATTTAGCTGATTCTCCTGAGCTGCTTTCAAGCATTTTAAATTGTTTAAATAGTTTAGCTGCTTGTTCCGAACCGACTCCTAGTTGAGTTGTTAGCACTGCTACTTCTTTTACTGTGTCAGAAGTTATATCACTATACTGAATTCCTGCAGCAGACAAAGATTTCATAGCATCTGCAGCATCTCCAATGCCAACGCCCATAGTAAAGCCTTTAATAGATGCCATTCCTAAAGTTCCGGCTACATTAAACACTTCTGCTGCCATAAGACCCATTTCTTTTCTGGTATCTAATACTGCTTTACCAAAGTCTTTCATTGCATCTGCTGCTGCTATAGCAAATAAACCAGTAGCTACTTTTGGGTCTCTCATTATTGCTGCAGCATCATCTAGCTTATCTTTAAATGAACCGAAAAAGCCATTAATTTCAGCTTGTCTATCTTTTTGCTTATTTAAAGCATCTAAAATCTTTTTTTGAGCTTGTACTTCGCCATCTGTAGCTATAGCTTCGTCTTCGGCTATTTGCTTAATTTCGTCTTTTAAATCCCTAAGCTTATCGATAACTCCTGTATATACTTTAGCTTGTTGAGCAGTCTTACCCATAAGGTTGGCTAAATCTTTATATTGTTTTGTTTGTTCAGTAGTTTCTTTAGTAATCAAAGATTCTACACCTAGGATTTCTTTAACTAAGTTTCTGACTTGTTTCCGATTTTGGAGTTCTTTTGACATTTATTCTACTCGAAGTCAGTTAATCTATATTTTTGTCTTAACTTATTAACTACCTCTACAGAATTATCAAGTTCAGCAGCTTGTTTTTTAAATGCTGCTACTGCTTTCTTACCTTCTATTCCTGAATTTTCTATACTCTTAAGACTACTAGCAAATCTTGCATTGCTTGTCTTTTTTAATATATTCGAAAGATAATCTAAAACACCTTCTGTTAACGTTTCTTTACTTTTTGACATGATACAAATCTCTTATTTATTTACATTCTTACAAATATAAATATCAATCAAGACCTATTTTTGTGGTGTTTTAGCGAAAGAAGGTATACTTGGTGGGCCAGAAGATGGACTTTTACCTTTAGAAGCTTTGTCCATTTCTTCTTTTTCTTTCTTTTTGGTTTCTAACAATTGTTTGTAGTAGAAAGTTCTTAAATAAACGGGAAGTCCGTACACATCATTGTGAGTGAAACCACCTTGTGAATGGTAACATACCTCAAAGATTTGAGTGTGTAGTCTGGGCTTGTAATCAAGCCCTAGGCCAAAAAAAGTTGACGTTCATGGGCAGTTGCAAACTAGAATCTTCATGACCGCAATCGGTACATTCAAAGAATATAGTCATATCTACATCGGGATTAATTTCGGCTAAATAGTTTCTAAATGCTAAAGAGTCTCTAGAAAGAAATTCATTTTCTACAAAGCTATTTATTTTTATAGGATCTGTATCACTGTCTACAGAAGTAATCATTTTTTTAAGTCTACTAGTTAAATTATAAGAAACTCCGGTTTGACCAATTTTTCTTTTTTTCATTCGTTTAACTTCGCTTTCTATACTTTTTTCATCACCATGACTTAAAATTTTAAAAGTTATAACTCTTTTAGAAGCTGGTAGTGTGAAGCTGAATTCATTACTGTGTGGTGTTACAAGACTTTCGTTCCAGGGTTTGTTTTCTAGTTCAGTTAAGTTTATATCTAATTTTTGTTTAGCTTCACAAGACGGACAAGCCATTTCGCATGGGTAATCTCCACCATATCCTAAAACTCTAGCTGCAATCATAATTGCATTTTTATCACCAACAATTAAATCATTATAATTAACCGCATAGCCTTCACCATTACCAATAATTAAAGATTTTAATAAAGCATCTATAACTGTTCCATTTTTAATAAGGTTTTGAGAAGTAAGAATATCTTCTTCTTTTGCAGTCATATACTTCATTTCAACTCTTCCTGTAGCCAAAGCACTACTTTCAGGATATAATAAGCCTTTACTTGGTAATTCTATTATTTCTGAAGGGTATTTTTGAGCTTCATTCTGAGGTGTATTTTTTTTAGATACTTGAGCTTGAGCTTGAGCTATAGCTTGTTGCTTTAGTTCATCATCTGTAATCTTTACTTTTCCTGGGTAATTTTCATCGACTTTTGCCATTTTTATGTCTCCTTAATTGTTGTTCTTTGTAACTTTCTGTTCATATATAAATATATACTAAATAAAAAAGCCTCCATAATATGAAGGCTTTTTTTAAATAATTACTTATTATTGACTATCTAGAAAATACTATAATATGTTCTGTCTCTGCAGCACTTGTAGCACTATATATTCCCAATTCAAATAAAGGAGAAACTGTAGTACCCATATTATTAGCATTGGTCCCGATAGCTACAGATCCTGTAAAATGACCTGACATAGCTAAAGTTTTGGTTCCTAAAGTTCCACCACCTGCTGCTGTAATTGAGCCTGCAAATGTTGAACCAGAAACCATAACTGCTGCTGCTCCTAAAGCTGAACCAGTAAAATAAACTGTTCCATTAGTAACTACATGCAATCCGGAATACTTACCGAAAGGGCCATGTTTTTGTAAATCGTTTGTCATTGCCATAATAAAACTCTAATTAAAATTGTAAGATTGCGTAATCGAATCTTATGTCAATAGTTACTAAAGCTGGTTCTGCATCTGATTCCCAAGACATTTCGCCAAAATCAGCTTTTGTTACGAATGCTCCTTTTAAAGACCATTCTTCTACTTTGTCACCTACTGGACCTAGTACGTTAATAGTGATATCTTTCTTGTAAAAGTCACCATATCCATCCCGTCCTGTTACAGATTCGTGATGTAGTCTTACCCATTCCATAGTAGCTTGTGTTGCTGATGGAACTATTGGGTCGTACAATTCTATACCGGTAATTGGTTCCCATTCACTTCGGCCTTTTAAATACCGAGTCACATTCATGTGTTTAAAAGATTGTTCATTATTAGCAATAGAAGGTCTATTTATTTTTCTTATCAAATAAGAAGGTAGTCCGTCTACATACATTATGAACCTATTCTTTACTTTAGGTTCAAAATTTGTGAACATTAAGTCTGTTGGGTCTATTAAATTTGCCATTTATTTTTTCTCCTCTTTAATATAAATATCATTAATCTTCAAAAGTTGCGCCAGTTGGCATAATATTAAAGTCGATTACAATAAATTCTGCAGCTTTTGCTGGCTGAATAAATATATCACCTTTCATTATGTTTCTGTCTACTACATCTGGAGTATTATTTGTTTCGTCCATTACTACCTTAAACGCAAAAAGACCTTGTCTTTGCTGTACGCCTTCCATATAAGGATTAACTGCTCCTAAAAATCTATTTCTTGTTGCAGATGTATTATTTTCAAATACTAAGTACTTAGAAACTGAAGCGATGAATTTCTTAAGGTTAATTAATAATCGCCTAACATTTACTCTATCTAAAGCAGAAGCTTTCTTTTGTAAAGTTTTTTGTCCCCATACACAAACACCTTGTCCTGGGAAAGTAGCGATTGGATTAATACCATCTGAATATAAATCGTCTCTATTCGCATGAGTTAACTTTCTTTCTGTTCTTACTGCTACATCGATACCACCTCTGTTAAGTCCTGCTGGTGCAAACCATTCTGCAGCTACTTTATCATTAAAAGCAATAACACCAGGTAATACAACTGATGGCGGAACCCATACTAATTTGTTTAATTGGTTATCTGGTATTTGTACCCATGGCCAGTACATAGCTGCATAAGAATTATCGTAATCCCCAGCTTCATCTACTGCAGTTCCTAAAGTTGAGAAACATGGAGTAGGATCAACAACTGCAAAGCAATCGCCTCTTTCTTCTGCCATAGAAACTAACTCAGATACTACTGCTGAATGTTGGTTTTGGTTTATACCAGGAGCTATTAACATATTAATGTCATACTCGTCTTGATTTTTTAATAATCTTATAGCATCTAAGTAAGCTTTACCACCATTTACATTGGTAACGTCAGAAGCATCAAAGCCTTGTGTATTGTTAGCATTTATAGTATCATAAAAATGAGAAGCTTCTTCGCCTGAACCATCTCCTAAGAAATTACCATTAGAACCAGCACCAAATCCACCACCATCACGAGCTGAGCCTGTTCCTACTGCTGGTATAGAACCAGTGTACTGAGCATTAGTTATAGTACCACCATCATCTTTAAAATCTGGAGTTAAGCAATTAGCGTTTAGTTCTACTCTTACATATCTAGATTTATTTTCGTATGAACCTGATAGTTCTAAATATGGATCTGTAGTTCCAGCATCTCTTACTGTCATAGTCATATCACCAATAACTTTAGATATAAAGTTTGGTTGTTTTGGGTCTAAAGATAAGTTGTTGTACTGTTCTAGAAATACTTTTCTTTTTGTTGAATCATTTCCTCTTCTGATACCTAAACTAAATGTTCCACTTGCAGTATTTGCTGCAGTAATTTCATATCTTAAGTTATCAGCAGAACCAGTTGCAAGTACTCCATTACTATCTGGTACTCCTGCTGCATTACCAGCAAATCCATCACTTAAAGAGTGTAATTTAAATACGAATGCAGCTGCATCAACACCTGCATGAGCATCAGCATTATCAGAACCTGTAATAGATGCAGTAGCTGCAGCAAAATCATCCCCCATAATCCTAACAACTGTTAAAGTTCCAGAATGTTTTAAGTATTGTTCCGCTGTATGCGAAGTTAGATATTGATAGTAATCACTACCACTTTTAAATGTGTTCCCAAATTTAGATACATAATCTGCATACGAATCTACAACGGTTGGTACTCCTGCGGGTCCTTTAACTGCAGGACCAATTATTGCACCACCTATTTCAGATATACCCTGAGGAACGAACGATAAGTCATTTTCCTGGGTAAATACACCGGGACTTATAATTTTTTCAGCCATGTTTTTAATCTCCTATTATTATTTTTTACATTGATTTGCAAAAAGGTATTACTTTTCAATATATAAATATCAATAAGGAATTCAAAAGCCTACTTATTTGGGGTAAATATTCCTGTATCGGGATTTAATACTCCATCACCATATTTCTTACTAAGTTTTTCAGCTAAATCTATTTCTTCTTTTTGTAAGAATACAATTTTTGATTCAATGCCTTCTTTTTTAATTTTCAAAGCTATAGCTTCTATTTCTAAAGTACCAATAGCTCGTGAATAGCTTTCGTAGCTATTTTTTATTTCTTTGATTTTTTTTAGTTCTTCGTCTGTAAACTTTATTTCCATTTTAAAACCTCTTATCTATTTATTTTTTTACTTTCTTTTTCTTTTTGAATATCTACATAATCATCAGCATTTACTGCAGTTTCACCATTTACTATAAGTTTAGCTTTTGTAAATTCTTTTGGTTTATAATTACTTAAATATTTTTGCATGTTGTTTGGTATTATATACCCATTCATATCTATTTCAAATTCACACTTAGAGAACCTATCTTTTCCAAGTTCTGCTGATAAGTCTGTTGAAAAGCTTCCTATTTTTGCCATAAACTTAAATTGGTCATTCCCCCAATAAGAATTTGCTGCATAATTAACATCTTCTATTATATGGTTTAAGTGCTCTAGATAGCTAGTCCATATAATACAACTGTACTTTAGTATTACATAGTCTGGTACTACTATATTGTGAACTTCTTGTATTGGCTTTCTTCCTTGTAATACCGAAAAGTTATCATACCTATTTACTTTGGTATAAGGTCTAGTAAAACTTCTAACTACAGGGTTGTTAGGATCTATTTTAGAACCGATCATATTCTTTTCTAAAGAAGTTCTTTTATATACAATAGCAGGTAACTGTATTTTGCCTTTCTTATCTCTAAACACTCCTGATTTTTGTATAGATGCCCATCTTTCTGGTGAACCATATATTATAGGTACAGATAGTTCTTGGTTAGCTTCTTTTACAGTAGGCTTAATAACATTATCAAAATAAAATTTTATAATTTCGTCTATTTCATAAAGACCTACAGTTATATTAGGCTGATTATCATTTCTTGATATTTCATTCGCTCTATTCATACTATATGTTCTTTGCTAATCCTGTATATCCGGATCTAACTTTTTCTAAGTTAACTGTTGAACGCCTTGTTTCGTGAGTATTACAAAACACACCAACGTTCCAACCATGAGTACCTCCTGTATAATCTGTATCGGGGTTTTTACCTGTCCAGTAATCTGTAGAAGTTACGCTATCAACTTCCCAATACTTATCATCCCAATGTATTATATCACCACCTTCAATAAACAAATTAGCAATATCATTTAAAGTATCTCTCAAAAAACTAAATTTAGCATTTCTACCATAATCAGAACCAAATTCATCTGCTTCCCATTCCTGGTCTTCCGTTTCTATCATACCGCCAACTCTAACTGCAGGAAAAAACACTTTATTTAAAGATTCGCCATATAAATTTTCTTTAGTTTCTACAACAGAAGATTTAAATATATCAACCCTTGTATCAATAAAATTATTTATAAGTTCTTTATTAAGATTTCTAAATAAAGATACATCTCTTTCTCCGCCGAATAGTGCCATAATTTACCCTATGTATATACCAAGTGGTACATTGTTAATAGTTTCTCTTTGAAACTCTGATTCGTCTTTTTGTTTTTCTAGTAAATTTCTTCTAGAAGATTGTTCTAAATCTTCTCTTAATTGTGAAATTAAAATTTCTTTTTCATTAGCTGCTTCGGTTCTTAAAGTATCACCGTCTATAGTAATTTCACTTCCAGGAATTGGTACTGATGAATATTTGCTTCTTATACCACCTAACAATTCTTTAGTAAGAGCAAGAGTATATTTTCTAATCCATTGCTTTCCTGGGTCATTAATTTGGTTATAAGTCATATTATCATAACGAGCATTACTAAAGTCTGAAATCTCTGCAGAAGCCGAAGTATACGTATCAGCATACGGCTGGTTTCTTTCTTCAGTTAGTATATATTGAAAATATAATTTATATGGAGAAGTGTTTGTTGGGTTTGGAAAAATTCTTAAATTATTATTTATTAATTCAAAAGAGTAAGCAGATTTTCTAATAACATCATTGAATTCTATAGCTTGCATTCTTAAAAGGTCATCGTACATTGGCATCATTAAATAATAAACTGCTGGAGAGTTATTCTGCCAACCGAAAGAACTTAACATTTGTGAAGTTCCTGTTCCAGTTCCAACATAAGGATCGAAGAATCTAGTAATCGCAGGAGAAGCTTCATAAAAAACTCTTTTTACTTCTATATTTTTTCCACTTTCACTAACTTCAGACCATAAAGCATCTAAATCGTATGTTTGTGAACCCGATGATATATCTATTGAACCAGTATAATACGAAACATTGCCACCAACTCCAGCTTCTGAACCATATTGTTTGCTTATTTGAATATTTCTTCCTAAATTTGGAGTAACATTAACGTGAGTATAACTTGAGCTAGTTGAATTGCCTTTTAAAAATAATAAATTTTCTTTTATATTAAATCTATTTACTTGAGCACTGTATTCAGTAATAGCTTCTTCGAAGCATGCATAAAATGAACCAGATTGTAATTCTATATCTACTACAGGATAACCTAACCTTTTAGCACACCACTTAGCTGTACTTACTGCTGAGCCAGTAAAAATATCGTCTGATTCATATAAACCAAAAGGTGTATTTTCTGACGTTTCATCAGTATTCCAAGTTGCTGTTCCGTCCCATATTTTTATATCTGCCATTTCATATCTCGATTTATTTTCTAGATTGCCTATTAATAAATATCAACTAGACCACAAAAAAAGGCCCCCAAAATGAGGGCCTTTAATGAAAATCTAATAGTTAATTTTTATTATATAGAGTTTAAGTCTTTAATAAATACTTTACCATAGAATTCTTCCCTTACAACTTTCTTAGCATAACGAGTCATTACACCTTTTCTTGGCGTAAAGTTAGACGGGTCATATACTAATGGTGTCATAATTAACGGGATGTACGGAGCATAAACTGCACCTGTTTCTAGGAATTGTGTTCCTCGGAATCCCATCAAGATAATATTATCTTGAATGTATGGGTTTTTATATACTGTAAATCGGCTGTTTAAAGAACCAACTTTTTGTACGCCCATTGCAAATTCACCTTTAGTGCCATCAGTGTCAGCAGCATATCCTGGAATAGATTCTAGGATTGTAGCTACGTCCGGTCCAACAACCATAAAGTTTGCTCCACCTCTCATTGTAGAAGCGTGAATTTTATTAGATACTTTTTGTAATACAGTACCTAAAGTTTGGAACCAAGTTCCTTGTTGATAAGCAACTGCAGAAGAACCCGCTGACCAATTATTAGTTGAGTCGTTGTGAGTTTCGCCAACTGTTGCTGACCAGTATCCTTTGTGTAAAGCTGAATCTAAACACATGTTGATGATTTCTAAGTCAATTTCCATTGAAATATATTCAGAAAGCATAGAAGTTAATTCTGCTTCAGCATCAATTGAATGATACGCATTTAAGTCTTGAGCAAATTCTGGAGTCCAGATTACTTTTAACTTACGTGTTTTAGCAACAAGAGCTTCTTGTCTTAATTGAACATTAATTTCTGGAATACCTAAATCTACATCACCTACACCGCCTTCTGCAACACCTGGTGTTGTATCTTCAAAGTCACCTCTGTTAGCAGCAGTTTCAGTTCTTGTTGGAAAGTGTACGTTCCAAACATCATCTGCATCATCCTCAGTGTTTCCTTGATTAGAGCTAGAGAAGAATAGATTGTAATTTGCACCATCATAATAGTTATATTGGTTCAAGTTAGTTATTACTTCAAAATTACCATTCGAATCAGATGCTGAAACATAAAATTCAGTAGCTGCATAAGTATCATCGTCTGTTAATGCTGATGATGGGAATGTTAATTTTTTAATTTGTGAATGTTCGTATGTTGGGTTAGCAACTGATTCAGATAGTGCTCCATCATATCCTAACTCTCTCCAAATAGCATTTGCGTTAGCACCTGCTCCTGAAGCTGCAAATGTTATATTTGCTGCAGTTAATAGTGATGATGTTACTTTTGATGAATAAGTTGAACGACCTCTACCATAAAGACCACCTGATGGTGTGCTTGATGAAGAAGTATCCCCCATGATATCTTGACCAGCTTGGAATGTTTGACCTGTAGTCATATTCCCTGGTGTTGTACCATATTTAAAATCTAGCCAAAAAACTAGGCCAGATGGCAAGTTCATTGGTTGTACAGAAACAAAGTCCTTAGCAGAGATTTCAGCAAAAATTCTACGTACTAACGGTAATGCAACGCCATTCCATTCTTCAGAACTAGCTCCTCCAATTGATGAAGCTTCTGAGATTAGTTGCTTTGCTTGATTTTCTAAAAGAATTGCTGTATTATGTTTGTCATAATCTTTATCAATTCCTTCTAGTAAACCAGTTTTTTGCCATTTGTTAACGTATTTTTTTGTTTCGTTTCTTTGCGTGTGAAAACTGTTTTCTGACTCTTTCAATAAGTTTGAAATTTGTGTCATTTTTAATTCTCCTAATTAATTATAATAATCCTGCTAATTTTTTCATTCTATTAGCGAATTGGTTAGATTCAACAATTACGTTTTTAGACGGTTTTGTTGAGTTTATACTTTTTGAAGCAAATCCTTCTGCTACTGTTTTCTTTCTTTTAGGGTTATATGCAGTTAAAGATTCTGCTAAAGTAGAATAAACTAGTTTAACTTCTCTTACTGAATTAGCTCTATCAAAAGTTTCAATAACTTTCATTTTTTGCCCTTCGTTAAGACTGTTCGCTCTGAATAGTTTGTTAGAAAATAATAATTTAGCGTTCAAAAGATTAACTTCATTAATTTTGTCTTTTAGATACTTAATAGTTTCATAAGCCAAATTTAATTCTTCTTTCATTTCGTCTTCTTCTTCGCCTTCATTATCCATTTCGTCTTCATCCTCTTCTTTAAGAGCATTAATTACCGATTCTAAATCTAATTCTTTTTCATCATCATCATTATCAGCTTCATTTTTCATGTCCTCATCATCTGCAGCAACTTCTTCCATGTCATCTTCTTCAGCTTCGTTTTTCATGTCTTCTTCTTCGCCTTCATTGTCCATGTCGTCATCATCTTCTAATTCTTTAATTATAGATTCTAGTTCCATGTCTTTGTCGTCGTCTTCATCCATGTCTTCTTCAGCTTCGTTTTTCATGTCTTCGTCGTCCATTTCTGCATCTTCAGTTTTCATCATTTCATTGTTATCGTCTTCGTCTCCAGGTTCAGCTGTTTCTTCTTCAGTTTCTTCATCGTATTTTGCGATTTCTGTAGTGTCGTCAGCAACGTCAGCAACTTCAGCAGGATCTTCATCTGCAGTCATAGTTACATCTTCGTCTTCTTCTTCTTGAATTTTAGTCGATAACATAGATTGAAGCTTAGGTGTAAATGCTTCTTCTAGAGCAAGTTTTGCATTAGCAATAGCAGTTTCTCTAACAGCTTTTGCATCAGCAATTGCTTCTTTTAACAAATCGTTTTTAGCCATTTGTTCTCTCCTTAAAATATGTTTTTGGAAATAAGACTATTAGGAGTCTTAATAAATATTAATTTTTAATACATCTTGCACCATATCAGATTCGATAGCGCATTTTTGTGTATATATTCGAATATAAGTATATACAACCATAGTAAAAGCCACAAAAAAAGTCAGAAACTTTTAGATATTCCTGACTTTCTTTTAACTTTATTTAAAAAATAAGTATATTACATTGCTTTACCATTTACAATGTAAGTCCAACACTCATGAAACTTATCTGCTGTCTTTCTATTTATAGTGTCCCAATGTTGTTTACGAACAGCATCTGCTTTCATTTTTCTATTCTTTAAAGATTTCTTTTCAAAAAAATTGTTTTGTTTTATTTCAAACAATCGACCAGAAGCTTTTAAACTCCTTTTAAAAATTTTTAAAGCTTTTTCTAAATCATCATAAGTTTTACCAGGTACTCTAACCCCATAAGGGCATCCAGGTAAATCAAAATCTTTTCTTGCTCGGTAATTTTTAATAGGTTTACCACTCCTGTCTTTTGGTGTAAAATTTGCCATATATTGTATTTTTAGTTATTATTAATATTACTTCAATATAAGAAATATTTTCGACATAAAAAAATTTTTGGAAGGTTATTTTTTAGAAATTATCTGCCTACCCAAGAACCATCGTCCGGGTCGTCACTATTAGATTTGCGAAGTTTACTAAGCTTTTCTTTAAGAGTTTGTTTTTCTTCTTTAGAAAGTTTAGAAATCATTTCCTGAGCTTTCTTGATAGCATCATCAGATGGTGCACCTTTTGCTCCTTTCTTTCTCATCTTCTCACCACGTTTTCTTTTTGCATGGATATTAGACCAAAGGCCTTCTTTCATATTTTTCATCCAACCAAAAGCTTCTTTAGCATAAGCCATTGCAGCATCTGGTCTTTTTTCTTTCATAGCCTTAGCTAACTTTTCAACATTTTTTGGTGTAAAGTTTTTTTCTGATAGCTTGTCAAGGGCAGCTTTAAATTTTGCCGAAACTTCTTTATACTGATTCGCTTCATTTACTTTGCCTTCATTAGAAAGATTAAATCTTTGGTCATACTTAATCTTACCATGTAATTGTTTACCTGAAAGCTTTTGTACTTCTGCATCTTTAAAGATTTTGTAATGTTTATCTTTTTGGAACATAGTTTTGATTTTAGAATCGGAAGCTTTCTCTGCTGCTTGAACTAGTCTCTTATCACCTATTTCATTACCAAGTTTAATAAGATACTGTCTGAAGTGCTTTATGTCTGCTTCTTGTATTCTCATGGTTTGGCTCTATCCTACTTTTTCTAATTTGTGTGTTTGAGTTGCTAACCAATCTTTGCCTACGCCTGCCATTTTAGCAGCTTTCTTAATTGCTTCTACAGTTGATCTTGCTTTTACAGTATAAACTTTTTCTTTTTTTAGTTGAACACCACTTAAGGTCATATCAGCAAAAGACATTTTCCATGTTGCAAAACCTTCTTTAACTAAAGCTTTAAGACTAATAGATTCACTCTTAACAGCTTTTGATATTGCTGCTCTTCTTTTCTTTAGATAATCATCAGAAGAATCTTCATCGCCATCATTATCTATGTCACCATCTTCTTTTCCTACAGGATCTAAAGCTTCATCTTTTATAGCTTTAGCTACTGTTGCTCTTCTATTTTTTAAATAATCATCAGATTCGTCTGAATCACCATCATTATCTATATCATCATCTTCTTTTCCTACAGCATCCATAGCTTCGTTTATTTTGTAGTATCGACCAAGCTTATTTCCCATGTCTTCGTAAACAGATTCTAATCTCTGTTGAAGAGTTGCTATTTCATTAGCTGTTTTTTCAAATACTTTAGTAGAATTATTTATTTCTTTAACATCATTCTTAACAGTTACAGAATCGAACCAATCACCAGCTTCTTGTATAGCTAATCTACCTGCCATTTCTGAAAGGGTTTTTATTGATTCTATCATACTCTTAGTTTCATTATTTCTATATATAGTTTCAGAAAACTTATTGAAATTAGAAACTGCTTCAATAACTTCTCTTTTTTGTTTAGAGTTTAGTTTATCAAAAGCTTTCTCTTCTGAGTTTTCTTGCATAAGATTTTTTAAAGAAATCATTGTATCCTCTTTTTTAACCTTTTTAGGTAAGCCTTTATGTTTAGTAGATGCAAAGGCTTCTGCATCTTTTTTCTTTATAGATTTAGCAATTTGGCCAGCATCCCCTTTTACGGGGAGCTGACCTTTTTGCATTGCATGGACGATGCCCATGAATTGTTGTTGTGCTTTGCTCTTAGCAGGCATATAATAATAAATCTAATTATTAATTATATTTGTGAATCTGCGAATGGTGTTGCCATTGCACCTGTGCAAATCAAATTCCCTGTAACTGCCCAAGCTTTAGCTGCTGATGTAGCTAAAATTGCTGCACACATCAAAGTAGAACCTGCGACTCCACCTGTTGTAGTACCATTCATAGTAATGAAATCATTATTACCATCTGTAGCTGTACTAAATGAATCACACTGGTCAGGTGCTGTAGATGTAAGCTGAGTGCATGTTACACCACCTAGAAATCCATGGTCGTCTGTTCCTGCTTGAACTACGTGGTCTCCAGTTGCTGTTATTACACAAATGAAATCAAATTTCATTCCTAAATTTGGTGCTGGTAATACACAGACTGTTTCTGCTGCTGCATTAAAAATACAAACATCGCCTGAATCTGCTGATGTTAATGTCTTACCACCTGAAAGTAGACTTACTCCTTTTTCTATACCTGCATCAAATTGTGCAAGTCCTGCAATAGATCCTCCATCTGCAAGATTAAGCATACTATCGAATACATCGATAAAATTTGCTTCTGTTGGCTTATCGCCTGTGTTGAAATACGTTTTTAACGTAGCTACACTTACTGAACTCATATTTGTTCTCCTGTTTTTTAAAGTAATAAACTTAATGTCTATTACAAGTTGTTATTAATTATATATAAATATCATTTTACAATGTTATTATGGTTATTTTATCTGAAAGTTTCCTACAGCTTTAGCATCACTAGGTACTCCTAGATTACTTAAGTAGGTTTGGTTTAAATAATCCCACTTTCTTCGATATGTATCTTGCTCACTTATAAATTGTCTTTTGGCTCTAGAAGGTGATTCTTTTAGTAGTTCTCTATTTTTACTATTTTTAAGCCACATTCGCCATGTTAATTCTGTTTGCATTTATTTACTCCCTGGTATTGAACACTTACAAGTTAAATCACAAAGCATTTCACTTATTAAGTTTTCAACTTTTTCATATTTATTAATTACTCTATCTTTTACAATACCTTCTGTTACTCTTCCTGGAGACATAAAAGCTCCGTGGGTCGAAGGGTTACTTACAAAATCCCAACAAACTAATTCAAAGTCTTCCCCTACTTCTACAGTATTTTCACTAACAGGATTAACACTTCCCATACCTCTAGAGCTAATGCCTAATTTAATACCTGCTTTTAGTAATTCTTTTAGTATGTTTCCAGAAGGTGTTCCTAAAACTTCTACTTCACCAATAACATCATCGCCTTTCCACCAAACTTTTCTTATATTATGAGAAACATTACTTAAGTTTACTACTGAAGATTCTGGATGGTCAAGTTCTCCTAAAGCTCTTCTCTCTGCTATTTGTACTTCCGAGTACTTATCAACTTCTCTCTCTAGAATTTCTCGAGGATAAACTCTTCCATTTTGGTTTTTGGCATCTGCTCTTTGTAAAACTCCTGAAACAATTAATCTGCCTCCATTTTTAGCTTCTGACTCTGCTATCATCTGTGGGGATATTTGAAACGGTATAGTATCTATAAGGATTGCTTTCATATTAAAACTTTCTCAATTTTTCACTAATTCTCATCATTCTTTCGGATATTTTTCTAAGACTTCCTCTAGTAGATTTCCAATACTGGTTGCTGTTTACGCCTTCTTCTGTTTTTAGCTTTATGTTTTGATTTATTATTCTTTCGATCCTAAATAATTTAGAAGCTACTTCTTTAATTGCACTATTAACTTTCCTTTTAGAAGTAGAGTTAGTATCTTTTTTATAATCGCTGTAGCTAATTTCTGATAGCATAGATTCTTTTGCAAATTTCATAAAAGTAGACTCTTTAACTTTCTTATATCCTGCTTTTTCTGCAGACTCATCGTCAGTTTTTTTTCCAAAAGCATATTTAGTATTGTAAGCTTCACCACCACCAGTAACAGAAGCTTCTTCTATATCAGTTTCTTCAAGCTCTTTAGCTAATTCATCTAACTTTTTATTTAATGACATTCTTGATCTCTTTTTTTAAAGAATAAGAACGCATTAAAGCTAAAATATGTTTATCGTTTACTTTCTTTTCATTTCTAACTTTACTTAATTGTTTTGCAACTTCGTCTAGCTTAATTCTAATAATTTTATTATCTAATTTTTTAGAAGAAATTAAGATTGATTTTTTAACTTCTGTAATTTCTTTATCAATGTAATCTTTAATTTTAGTACTATTAGAAATATTATTTATGTACTGCTTTAATAAAGATTTTTGTTTTAAATCTAAAGAACCATATTTATTATTAAATTTTTCTAATAAAATTTTGTAAGATAAGATTCTTAAATCTTTATCTTGTTTTCTATAAGCTTCTAAAACTTTAGAGTGTGTATTGTTTCTAGTTTGGCCTTTACCAGTTATATGTTCTACTATAGTATATCTAGAATTTACTAGATTTTTTGGATTATGTATTTTACTACTATTGCTAGTTTCAAAAACTCTATATATAGAAGCATTTAATTTATAATTTGAAATATTAGTTTTTAAAAATGTTTCAAGATTATAATTATTTTTTATTTCTTTAATTAAATTATACTTTTGCCTTTTTAAAAAAGAATAGTTTAGTTTTTTATGTTCTACTAATACAGCTTCTACTAGTTTATCAGCTTTATTATCATCTTTAAATTTTTCATTTTGTAAAAATTGATAAAGCTTTAATTCTTTGCTTAGAGTTGTATTCTTTTTAAAAAATTCTTTTATTATACTAATTGCAGGTGATTTTTTTACACCTTCTAAGGTATCACTAGTTATTTGTCGAACTAATAATTCGAAAATAACACCAGTATTTTTAAATTTTGTATATTTTGCGTTAGCCATAATTTATTTTCCTTTTAGTGTACTAGATATCATTAATAAATATCATTTTGGTCTATAAAGCTCCTTCGTCTATGATATTATTTTCACTTAATAGTCCTGTTTTAGAATCTTTTTTTATTTCAGAATTAAATAAAGCTCTTACTAATGAAGCTTTGTTCTCACTAAACTTATAGTTTCTACCTTCTTTGCCTAAAGGGTCTCTGCCTCTGGCAGACTTTTGGCTTTTTCCAGCAGTAGGTACAGATTCTTCTGGCCCGGGATTTTCTGCTTTAGCACCGTCATTATCAAAACCAGGAGCTACCATATCATCTGTAGGTTCGCCTTCTTCTGAAGATGTAATCGTTGCAAGAACATGAGGTGTACCTTTTGCTTCACCAGATTGCATTGGGTCATTACCTTCCATTTTTATTTGTTCTTTTCTAAACTCTTGTTTAAGGTCATCAATAACACCTTCTCTTTGTTTAGCCATATCTTTATCAGAAAGGTTAAATATGTTGTTGTATATCCATTCAGAAGACATCATCTGTAAATCTTTCATATCTCTAACAAGACCAACTTTACTTGTCCAAAGTTCTACTTTTTCTTGTTCATGTATCGTTGATGGATTGGTTAAGTTTAATTCAAAATTAACTAGGTCATCGCCTTCGAACCCTTGAGAATATAAATGTACAATTGCTATTTTTGTTAATTCACTGGATACAATTTTTTGTATTCTTTCTATTGTTCTAGCAAACCTTACATCTTCTGCTGCTAGAGTTGCTTTACCTGATATACTTTCATCGTAACCTAAGAAAGCTTTTGGTATTCTTAAAGCTGAAAACATTCTATTTCTTAAATATTCAATATCATCTATTCCTCCAAATTCCATTCCATTTAAAGTATCTATCTCAGTACCGGATTGACCACCTCTAACTGGCAAATAGAAGTCTTCTAACATGTTCTGCAAATTGAACTTAAGGTTATAGTCTCCTGTATTGTTATCCATATATGGTGTTTTTTTCATTCGGTTCATAACTTTTTGCATGTAATTATCAACTTCATTTGGCGGTATATTACCAATGTCTATTTTGAAAATACGCTTTTCTGGTGCACGCATAATCCTGTGGATCATCATTGCATCTTCCATAAGAGTTAATTGTTTCCAATTTTTTCTTGCTGGTTCTACCATAGATTTACCATAAGGTAAAAAGTTAGCATCCGATAGCATTCTAAAGTGGGCTATTTCGTAAGCTTGGTATTCTGTTTTAGCAGTTGTACCGGCTATGCCTGTCATTGAACCACCAATAGAAGGGTCGTGAGTAAACTTAACATATTCTGGTCTTGAAGGGTCTAAGCCTTCTTCTCTAATCATTTCGTAAGCAGATATAGGTAATACATTTGTTACACCATACTTTTCAGTAATATCCATCTTTAAGTAAAAGTCTCCATACTTAACCATATTTCTTACCCATGGCCATAAATTAAACTCTACATTTAGAATATCATAAAAAAGATTATGAAGAACTTTTTCTACTTCGTCACTTGACGATTTTATTTCTATACAATCTCCATACTCATTCTTTAAAGTAGATTCTTCAGCATATATATCTAGCGCTGAAGATATTATAGAATCTTCGTCCATTGCTTCGTAATCCGTAAACAATTGTAATCTAGCTGTATGATAATTAGCTTGTTGATTGTACCCAAAAGATTTTTCACTAGAGTATAAGCGATTAAACCTATCTACCAATCTATTTGTAGCTAAATTTGGGGATTGTTGTAATTTGTTAATATCAATAACTTTTAACTTATTCTCTCCAGCTTTTCTAATTATTGTTGCTGATGAAAATAAATTCTGTAGTCTTCCAAAAAATGATTTATCTGCCATTTTATTTTTCCTTTATAGTAGCCAAGTTAAGTCTTCGTCTCGATTACCTATTTTTTGTTTCCAGGGGTTGGGTTGATTCCCTAAGTTTTTATTATAACCATTACTAAAATTGTCACCAGATTTACCCATTAATCCGATTGCTCTTTTGTTCATTGCTAGACCTTCATTTCTTAATTTAAGTGCATGGTCTCTAACAAATAATCCCATACCAAAAGCCATTACTAAATCGTCATTATAACCTCTTTGTGCTTCAGGTTTTTGCCCATTCCAAACAAAAACATATAGCTCTTCGATTAGTCTATTTGACTTTACTGTACAGGCTTTCTCTCTAAAATAAATATCAAGTTTCGAAATTAAAAGTGGTCTTGTACGAGAAGATATTGTAAAACCTGGTGTCATTTGAGACTTATCTTTTAAATCATAACCTTTACTTAAGTGTGTTGCAGAATCTGTTACACCTTCGTGCTTAAATGTATAGTATAAATTCCTATAGGATCTATCTATTGCTGGTTGTATTGCTGCCCAGCCTATATTTGCATTATCTATTACTAATAAAGCTTCGTTATATTCTGTTGATATGTTTACTAACATATTTCCAAACTCTTTAGTTCCTGGTTGACCTTTGTATTCTGCAACTTGCTTACATTCAGCTACATCAAAAATATGAAAAGTTGAATAGTCTTCACCATCACCCCTTGCAACGTCGGCAACTACTATATAATCTTTTGAAAAGTCTGGGTATTCCCATATCCACAAGCTTGTATCAAAACCTCTTTGCTCTATAGGTTCTTCTATTTGGTTTTCTCTATACCACTCTAACAATTTTGGTTCTATTACAGAACGACCAGAAGCTATAAAATCACAATCGCACTCTTGTGCTGCCATTTTAGCTCCTAACAACTCATCTTGTTTATCTCGCCAAGGTTGATTTCTTTCTGGATGTAAACTCCAGTGTAATCTTATAGTATTAAAAGTGTTTTCTCCAGATTCAGCTTTTGACCAGGTCTTATGAAAGAAGTTACCTACACCATTAGGTGTTGATAAAATAATTGCTTTACCACCAGTTGCAAGAGTTTGCTGGGACGATGCCCAAATATCATCTATTCGATCTACGAAAGCTGCTTCATCTATTACTAGAAGAGATAAGGCTTCTGACCTACCAGCATCACCGCCTGAAGATATTGCTTTAATCTGTGATCCATTCCCAAATCTTAAACTTAATTTATTATCTTCTATTGCTTCGCCTCTAAGCCAACTTGGAAGATACTGATGCATTATTCTTACTTTTGTAACTAGGTTTTTTGCAACATCTTGTTTTGTAGCAATAACAAGAGAGTTAAAATCATCATTAAATAGCATACACCATAATGAATATCCAGCAGTTAAAGTTGAAATACCTAACTGTCTAGATTTTAAGATTATATTATAATCATTACCTTTAAATTCTTTTAAAGTTTTTTCTTGGAATGGATATAAATTAAAAAGAATTTTACCTTTGGTTGGGTGTTGTATATTACAATACTTCTTCATAAAATGTACAGGGTCTTGTGCACACTTCTTATATTCACTAGCTATTATTTTTCTAATGTCGTTACTCATATCTATATATAAATATATATTAGGTTGGAAAAGCTGTTACTTTTTTCGCTTTTCTAACGAACGTCCGCCAAAATAAGCACCAATAACTGTAATAAGGACTAGTTGAAGTAAATCTGTCCATTTTTCTTCTACTGTAAATGCAATTGTACCTGCATCGATAAATATCATAAGGACTGTACAGAATACTAAAAATATTAAAACCATAGGCCTAACGTTTTTTGATAGCCAAGAGTCTGAATTCATATCAGATTTCCATCTATCAGAAACATTACGTTGCATTTCTGCTTCATGACTTAGAATTAATTCTTTTAATTTTCTTTTTGCATCTAACTTTTCTGCATCAGTTGTTACTAGATTGTCTAGTACTCCTCCAACTGATTCTATTAGATTACTTGCACCTCCACTTAGAATTTTACTTATTATACTCATAATTTAATCTCCTAAAACTTTTTTTGATTTTTCATCAAGTTTTTCTAATTGTGTTTCGAATTCTTTTTCTAAAGAATCTCTACTTTCACCTGGCCCCCATTCTTCAATATCTCCAAATTCTGTTATAAAAGTTTTGTCTTCTCTAGAATCTAACCAATTTTCGAATTGGGCTTTAACATCTTTTAACCAATCTTGAAAATTAGCTTTTTTTATTTCTTTAACATAATCTTGCCAGCCTGCTTCTGACCAACCTTGTTCGCTTCTGATTTTTTTATGTACTTCATTCACACACTTATAGCACATTTTAAAGTGAGGCCATACTTCATCATGTAATCTATGATTCATAGCTTCGTCACATTTAGGACAAGCGTATGGCATTCTAGTTGCTGCTCTTACAGAATCTAACTTAGTTACATTCTGTCTTATTCCATCTTTAACTGTCCAAGTTTTTCCACTTTCTTCCCATACATCACCTTCATTGTGCTTCTTCTTAGTTTTTAAATAACCAGTTTGAATTTTAGATTTATTATTGTGATTTCCAGTAACAATATTTCTCATTCTCTGGACTTTGGATTTTGATATTGATTTTTTCATATTTACATAACTTTTAAATTTTTAGCTTTTGATATCCACTTAAGAGCTTCCCTATTTTTTATTGGTTTACTTATAAATGAATTCGCAGCACTTGTTACCCCAGGAGGAAAATCTCCTTCTTTAGTATTCTCTGTATTAACTTCTTGGTAATTTCTACCAAATGCAGATTTATATGCAGATTGGGATTCTTGAACTTTAGTCCAAACTCTTTCTACAATTTTATCTAAAAGACTTCTATCTTTTCTTTCTTTATTTCTTTTTAAAGCAGTCTTTAGAGTTGTATTAACAAAAATCATATAAGTATCATAACCTAATGATTCTAGTTGTTTTTTCTTTTTTATTAAACTATTCGAAGAAGCTCCTGTACCATCTATAATAATACCAAGTTTACCTTTTAAATATGTTTCATATTGTTTTTTAGCCAATTTAACCGATTTAGCCATTAGCTTACCATCTAAACTTCTTTGTTCATCATCTAGATCTTCTTGGGCTGCCGGTATTTTATGTCTTTTTTTTAACATTTCATAAGCAGAATCTGAATTGACTATTTTTAAACCAGTGCCAGTTAAACTAGATTTTATTTTGCTAGTTTTAGGAACACCAAAAATAGAATTTATTACAGAAGATTTTCCAGAGCCAGGACCTCCAGAAAGAAATATAGCTTTGAATATGTACTTATCTTCTACACCTTCTTTTAAAGGGTGTAATATTTTATTACCTTTTGGGGATTTTGAAGGTATTTCTTTTTTATCTAAAAAATTTAAATACTCATAACCAACAGAAGTTGCTATAGATTTAACCCTCTTCATCCACAGTTGATATGCTCTATCGCCTTGATAATCTTTATTAGTAGGTGTATTTTTTCCTGGTACTCCTGCAGGAAAGAAAGAAGGTATGTTTAAATTTGTATAGGATTGGTCAGGGTCTGTTCTTCCTAGAATATAATCTAAAACTTCCATACCCATAGCTTCAGTTTGTTTACGAGTTCTTAGCTTGTATTGTTCATAACTCTTATGATACATTTTTGGGCCATCATCAACTTCCATTCCAACTGCTGTAGTAACAGAATTACCTTCATTAATAATTCTAGCTAAATCATGAGTAATTAAAAACTCATCAATTAAATCAGCTTCAGGTATTAAGATTTTATTAGCTAACCAATTTCCCAAACTCATGATTTTCTTAACTCCAATTCTTTTTTTATCCATCTTTTTGCAATATGGTTTTGGATAGGCTTTTTTACAAATTTTGTAGCAGAGCTTTTAACTACTGATCCAAAATCTTTATATTCTGAGTTGTCTACAATAAGGATATTGCTACTACCAAATAGACTTTGAAATTTACCTAGATTATTATTTACTTCCTGCCAAGATTGTTTAACAATATCTTCTGGTACAACTCTTTCTCTTTTTTTATTTCTTTCTAAAGCAACTTTTAAATCTGTATTTACAAATACCATGAAACAATCATAACCTTCAACTTCTAGCCGTTGTTTCATTTTAGCAATTTTTGGATAGTTCTTCCCTGTACCATCTATTAACAATCCTAACTTACTATTTATAAAGCTGTTCATTCTTGAAACAGTTACTCTTTTAGCTTTAGCTCTTAAATCCATTGCTTGACCATGTTGGCTTTTATCTAACTTAGTTAAATCTTTTGGAAGCTTAGCTCTTTCTAAATAGTTTTCAAAAGCAGAATCTGAATTGACTCCTTTCAGTCCTTGCGCCGATACAAATGGCATTCTTTGTGGCATTCCAAATAGTGTTGAAGCAGCGAAAGACTTACCGCTTCCTGGTCCACCTGCAGTAAATACCGCTTTAAAAATACCCGGGTCATAAACACCTTCTGTTAATATATCAAATAGTTTTATCATCATATATAAATATCAAATACTTTTATTTTACTACAACAATATGTTTCCAGATTTTACATGAATATTTCCTAATGTACAATGTATGTTATTTGCTGATGAATCATAAGTTTCTGCTGCAACAACTACTACTTCTACATAAACAACTCTTACAAAAATAAACTCTAGTTGAAGGACTGGGGTTCCGGAAACATTACCTGCATGTTTCATTTGAAGACGCATATCATTAACCATAGCCGGCGTAAAGTCGCCCGCGGTGGTTGTAGTGGCAACTCCTGTATTACTTAAAGTAGTAAGATCTGTATCACTAAGATTATTTGCCTCTTCTACTAACATCGTGCCACTTGAATCTAGTAATTTTACATCTACAGCAACAGTTGATTTGCCAGCACTTACGCCTCCTCTATAGAATACTTGTGCCGATGTTACTGTATCGGCGTTAGTTGGTAGATCCTCTAAAGTTGATATAGCTAGCTGAGAATTTAAAGCTTCAGCAAGATTCGTATCATCGTTATGAGCCCTATTAATAGAGACTACAAAATTCTCTGATACTATACCGTCGCATTCTAAATCTATTGTTGGCATATTATCTTCTTTCTATTATAATGTAACCACCATATATAATATTAGTCGTTGCATTTGGGTCATACTTTAATAAGGCATAAGTTGATGGTGTAGAAGTATAAGGTGAATCTAACGTAAATTCAGTATTTGCAGTTGCTGAAACTCCATCCGTAGTTCCTGTTCCATCTATTAAATTTACTACTATAAAATCTATAGTATTTGCTACGTTTGAATAAATCATATATTTAGTTGCTGTCCACCCAGCAGGAATATCTACCGCTTTATAGATTTCATGGTTAATATTTGCGGGTTTTGTTCCATAAACATTTGAATCATCTTCAAAAATTAGTCTTTGATAAGTACCAGAATCATCATTGTTTATCCAACCTGTTGAAAGTATTTTTATAGTACCGACATTATCAGCACTTGCACTCAAGTGATACCCACCTAATAATCCACTTCCATAATACAAATGACCATTATTGTTGTATATGGTACTTGCACTAACAGATGGGGTAGCTTCATTTGCTTTAAAAGTTAAACTTCCAGATAGAGTTAAACTACCTAACGGATCTCCTACTGTGACTGGTCCTGAAAGACTACCCAATGTTAAATTACCAGATACATCTACATCTCCATCAAAAAAGCCAGCTCCTACAAATAAATCAATATCTACTGCTGCATCTCCAACCCCAACAGGGTTGATGTTAATTTGAGGGGCAGAAATTAATTCACTTCCA
>TARA_R110001583_G_scaffold27721_4_pt1 | contig 35043 bp, 31 predicted proteins | sample TARA_R110001583 | Tara Oceans TARA_R110001583 (sample SAMEA4398432) | marine metagenome | biome: Polar Biome; feature: [MES] marine water layer (ENVO:01000295) within the mesopelagic zone...; material: water (ENVO:00002006), including particulate matter (ENVO:01000060) such as...... | reverse complement strand
ATTATTATATTTTCAGACTTATGACAAATTACGGACATTCAATTTTTAATATATTCAGTCAAATATAAGTTATACAAATGAGATTTTCTTTTATTTTGTGATGACATATTTAAAGAGATAATTTTCAAAATATAGAATTACATTACGCAACAGTAGCCATAGTTGTCTTGTTTAATTACGAGAAAACAACGGTTTTATTGTTGTAAACCATCACCTTTCTATTAGTGTGTAATTTAATGGCGTTTGCTAATACAATTTTTTCTAAATCACGTCCTTTAGCAATTAGGTCTTCTATGGAATGAGTATGTGATACACGTACAACATCTTGTTCAATAATAGGCCCAGCATCCAATTCTTCAGTCACATAATGACTCGTTGCTCCAATAATTTTAACACCTCTTTTATAAGCAGAATGATAAGGTTTGGCGCCAACAAAGGCAGGTAAAAAGGAGTGGTGAATGTTGATGATTTTGTTAGGATATTTATTTATCAAAGTATAGGAAACAATCTGCATATATCTGGCTAACACAATAAAATCAATATCATATGCCTTTAATAATTCCAATTGTTTTTGTTCGGCATCTTGCCTGGTGTCTTTTGTAACAGGAATATGATAAAATGGAATTTTAAAACTTTCGGATATAGGCCTTAAATCTGAATGATTACTTAGTATAAAAGAAATTTCCAGAAATAATTCACCCGAATTATACCGCCCTAAAATATCATATAAACAATGATCGTATTTTGAAACAAACAGTGCCATTTTTGGCTTTATGTTTGACGAATATATCCGCCATTTAATTTTAAATTGATCAACCAACGTATTTTTAAATAACTCTTTAAAAGCCTCGACAGAAAACGATTTAGAATCAAATTCTCCTTCCAAGCGCATAAAAAAAATGTTTTGTACCCGATCTACATGCTGATCTATATAAACAATGTTTCCATTGTTGTTCGCTATAAAATTAGTAACCGAAGCAATAATGTTTGATTGGTCTTTGCAATACATTAACAGGGTAATGTTATTCATAACAGTCAATTAAAAATAGAGTTCAAAATTAACCAAAATATGATGATTTCTTTGAATCGCTATGCTTTTAGATAATTAAAGATATTTAGGGTATTTTTTTGAATATTCCGTAAATTGCACGGCATAAAACAGATATTTTTATAAATGAAACAAATTGCACCATATAAGCCAAAATATAAAATTCGTATTGTGACCGCAGCCTCATTATTTGATGGACATGATGCTTCCATCAATATTATGCGTAGAATAATTCAAGCAACGGGCGTTGAGGTTATTCATTTAGGGCACGATAGAAGTGTAGAAGAGGTTGTTAATACAGCGATTCAAGAAGATGTTAACGCTATTTGTTTAACGTCCTATCAAGGTGGTCATAATGAGTATTTTAAATATATGCATGATTTGCTTCTTGAGAAAGGGGCAGGGCAGATTAAAATATTTGGCGGCGGCGGCGGTGTTATTTTGCCATCAGAAATTAAGGAGTTAATGGAATATGGAATTACACGTATTTATTCACCAGATGATGGTCGTGAAATGGGCTTACAAGGCATGATTAATGATTTGGTAAAAAAATCTGATTTTGCAAGTCCATCCTTAATCCTTCCCAAAGAGAAGGAAATAAAAATGTTATTAAAAGAGAAAAACGTACCGACTATCGCGAGATTAATCTCTTATGCAGAAAATAACCATGAGGCATTCGATAAGCTTTTTTCTCCTTTGGGGAAATTAAATGGGACTACTCCTGTTTTGGGAATTACGGGAACAGGAGGCGCAGGGAAATCATCGTTGGTTGATGAACTGGTTCGTAGGTTTTTAAATGATTTTCCGATAAAAACCGTCGGGATTGTATCTGTAGATCCTTCAAAACGTAAAACAGGTGGTGCTCTTTTGGGCGATAGGATCCGGATGAATGCCATTAATAACCCGAGAGTTTACATGCGCAGTTTGGCGACACGTCAATCAAATTTAGCGTTGTCAAAGTATGTAAATGAGGCTGTTCAAGTTTTAAAAGCGGCTGAGTATGACTTAATTATTTTGGAAACGTCTGGTATTGGTCAGTCTGATACAGAGATTATTGAGCATAGTGATGTCTCGCTATATATTATGACGCCTGAGTTTGGTGCTGCTACCCAGTTAGAAAAAATTGATATGCTTGATTTTGCCGATTTGGTAGCCATTAATAAATTCGATAAACGAGGGGCCTTAGATGCTTTAAGAGATGTAAAAAAACAATACATGCGTAATCATAATCTTTGGGATGTCCCCCAAGATAATTTACCGGTATATGGAACAATAGCATCACAGTTTAACGACCCCGGCATGAATACGCTTTATCATGCGGTTATCAATAATATCATTAAAAAAACACAAGCTAAATTAAAATCAAGTTTCACACATTCACAAGAGACAAGTGAAAAGATTTTTATTATTCCACCTTCAAGAACGCGTTACTTATCTGAGATTGCTGAAAATAATCGCGCTTATGATAAAACGGCATTACAACAAGTTGAGGTCGCTCAAAAATTATATGGAATTTATAAAACGATTGAATCGGTACTCAGCGTTATTGCAAACGAAACGAAGCAATCTTTTCTTGATAAGTCAGGATTGAATCTAGACGTGATCCTTAAACAAGTTCAGGACGAGAATAAGAACTTTGTAAAACTTCTTATTGCAGAATTCGATCGTGTAAAATTAAATCTAGATCCTCATAATTGGAAAGTAATTATAGGTTGGGAGGAAAAAACAAATACCTATAAAAACCCAATATATTCATTTAAAGTAAGAAGTAAAGAAATAAAAATTGAGACACATACAGAGTCATTGTCCCACACGCAAATACCAAAAGTAGCCTTACCAAAGTATCAAGCTTGGGGAGATATATTGATGTGGACCTTACAGGAAAATGTTCCAGGTGAGTTTCCATTTACCGCAGGATTATATCCCTTTAAAAGAACAGGAGAGGATCCTGCCCGTATGTTTGCTGGCGAAGGTGGTCCAGAACGTACTAATAGACGATTTCATTATGTGAGTGAAGGGTTGCCAGCTAAACGCCTATCAACTGCTTTTGATAGCGTAACACTTTACGGGAATGACCCCGATATACGACCCGATATTTATGGTAAAATAGGAAATGCAGGGGTTTCGATTTGTTGTTTGGATGATGCAAAAAAATTGTATTCTGGTTTTGATTTAGCAGATGTAATGACTTCGGTGAGTATGACTATTAATGGTCCGGCACCAATGTTATTGGGCTTTTTTATGAATGCAGCCATCGATCAGCAATGTGAATTATATATCAAGAAAAACGGACTGGAAAAAGAGGTTGAACCTAAAATTAAAAAACTTTATAACGAAAAAGAGCGACCTAAATATCATGGTGAATTGCCCCATACTAACAATGGTTTAGGATTGATGTTACTTGGTGTTACAGGAGATCAAGTGCTTCCAAAAGAAATTTATGAAGAGATTAAAGCTAAAACAATTGGTCAAGTTAGAGGAACCGTTCAAGCGGATATTTTAAAAGAGGACCAAGCACAAAACACGTGTATCTTTTCAACCGAATTCGCCTTGCGTTTAATGGGTGATGTACAGGAGTATTTTATAAATAATAAGGTGCGTAATTTTTATTCAGTATCTATTTCAGGGTATCATATTGCCGAAGCTGGAGCAAATCCTATTACGCAATTGGCATTGACTTTGTCCAATGGTTTTACTTATGTAGAATACTATCTAAGTAGAAGGATGGATATTAATAAATTTGGGCCAAATTTATCGTTCTTCTTCTCAAATGGTATCGACCCAGAATATGCTGTTATTGGTCGTGTGGCCCGTAAAATATGGGCTAAAGCGATGAAGTATAAATATGGAGCAAATGAACGTGCTCAAATGTTGAAATACCACATTCAAACCTCAGGACGGAGTTTACATGCACAGGAAATTGATTTTAATGATATTCGTACAACGTTGCAGGCGTTATATGCTATTTATGATAATTGTAACTCGTTGCATACCAATGCTTATGATGAAGCGATAACCACCCCAACAGAAGAATCCGTTAGGAGAGCGATGGCAATTCAGCTTATCATTAATAAAGAATTAGGCTTAGCCAAAAATGAAAACCCAATTCAGGGTTCTTTTATTATTGAAGAATTAACCGATTTGGTTGAAGAGGCTGTATTACTAGAGTTCGATAGAATTACCGAGCGTGGCGGTGTTTTAGGAGCTATGGAAACCATGTATCAACGTAGTAAAATACAAGAAGAAAGTTTGTACTATGAAACCTTGAAACATAATGGAGGGTTTCCAATAATTGGCGTCAATACGTTTTTAAGTAGCAAAGGCTCGCCAACTATTTTGCCTAAAGAAGTTATTCGTGCTACCGATGAAGAAAAACAACTTCAAATTAAAACATTGCAAAACTTACATAAAGCAAATGATACCGATAAACTATTAAAGGATCTTCAAAAGAAGGCAATTCATAATGAAAACATTTTTGAAGCTTTAATGGAGGTCTGTAAAGTATGTTCTTTAGGACAAATTACAAATGCGTTGTTTGAAGTAGGTGGGCAATATAGACGCAATATGTAAAAAAAAAAACAGATTTATGTAGTAGAATTCTTAATTTATCTAAGATAATCTATATCTTTAAGGACAAAAATTTTATTAATGTCTACGATATACAATAATATATTTAGTATCACTATATTAAATTCTATTACTCCTTTATCAAAGGAATTGAATAATTTTCTTTCAAAAAAAATAACTTCTAGATATTTTAAAAAAGGCGATTTTATTATTAGTTCTGGGGAAATTTGTGATCACCTTTATCTGATAAGAAAAGGATTGGTTCGCGGATTTTTTGATTATAATGGTAAGGAAGTAACCACTTGGGTGAGTGTTGATAATGAATTGGTGACTTCGATATCGGGTTTTTTTAAACATCAGCCAGCACTTGAGAATATTCAGTGCTTAGAAGATACCTATACCGAATGTTTGAGTTATGAGGATATGCATTATGCACTAGGGCATTTTAAAGATATGGCTAAATTAAATAGACTGTTAATGGAACATTATTATCTTTATGCAGAATACCGTTCATTTATGGCCAGAATACCTAATTCTTTGGAACGATACGACTATTTCACAAGATTTGTCAATCCAGAAACGCTCAATCGATTGCCTAAAAAATACTTAGCATCACTTCTTAACATACGCCCTGAAACATTGTCGAGATTGCATTTAGACCACATTAAAACATAAATTGACACTAAACTTGATATTTATCAATACTAAGGTAAGTTTGTTCAGTGTTTTTTTTAAAACTTCAATACATTTATATTGTAAATTAATTCTCACAGTGGGGTTAAGGTTAATTGCTATTTAACAAAAACGCTATTATTTTAAGGGATTAACCTGTAATAATCGAAGAGGCTGTCTTTTTAGACAGCCTCTTTTTTTTGTTTAACACTACGATTATTCTTTTTTATATAATTAGTTTTCTCTTGCTAGTTACGTACATAAACAAATTCTGAGAATGATTGCCCAAACGCTGCCTTTCACCGCATTTTTTTGCAAAAGCAAACACCTAACAGCAAAAAATAATCTGTTGAACTAAAATATTTTTTCTTTTAGAATGCGCGGTGTAAGTTTATTTTTTTTAAACCCAAACTTTAAAATCTTAACCTATGGAATCGACACTTACTTACCCGTTTGAGAGAAAATCTGAAAATTATCTAGATTGGTTGATGAACACCATTAGATCTCAAAATTATTATATGGCCGAAGTCAATATTAAGGAAATTGAAAACCGATATTTATAGTTTTTTTGGTTTTGTACGCAACCATTATCAGTAAGTGGTATCTTATTATAAGAGAATAATGCGTATCCATGAAAAAAACCATATTAATTCTTCTTACGTTAATTTTTGTTAGTTGTACTTCTGATAATGATGATGCCTCAAATAATGGCAATCTCGAATTATTAGGAACATGGAAATTAGTTGAACAACTTGTAGATCCTGGCGACGGTAGTGGTGTCTTTATTCCGATAACTAGTGATAGGCAAGTTGAGTTTTTTAGTAATGGTACTGTTACGGTTAATGGTGTTCTATGCGATATGAGTTCGGAAGTAGGAAGCGAAAACTCGGGTATTTATTCAAAGCTAGAGGATAATCAGTACTATGATGGACAAATTATTCCTAACAACTGTGATTATAGTGAAACCAAATTGAATTATAAGATAGAAAACTCTTTCTTAATAATTTGGTATCAGTGTATTGAAGGATGTGGGCAGAAATTCATTAAACTGTAAATGTTTATCACAAGGTTAACATCCAATTGCGCTGTAGTTTCTTGAACTTTTTTAATTCACTTCTTAAAATCGGAAAAAAGTCCTTACCATTGCTATTTGATCGCTCTAAACGATACGAGTTTTTGTAAAGTAAATTCGTAAGCTTTTGAAGTGATGCAATGTGCTCATATTTTCTATCTGAAGAAGATTCTAATTCCGCACTAACAATTTCTGGTGCTAGAGAAACAGATTGTTGAATAATATCTCCTGAGAAATAAATATCATCATCTTCGGTGCCATCCGGTTTTAACCCAGATAAGTCATATTGAATATAGGACGAGATACTTCTCGATAATATATAAATTTCCATGGCCTTTTTATAAATAGGCAATTCTGATAGGTGTGAAGGAATATTGGGTAACATTTTCAAAAAGCAATTTTATCAAAATTAGCAACAAGAAAGCAATTATTACTATAACTTTTAAAGTAAAAACGTATATTTGCTTTAATAATCAATTTTTAACAATCAATTTTATTTAAATGATATTAGATTCATTAAACTGGAAGATTTTGAAGTGTTTGCAGGATAATGCGAGACAATCAAATGTTGCCATTGGAAGGATTGTTGGAATAAGTTCTCCCGCAGTTTCTGAACGCATTAAAAAAATGGAAGATGCCGGTATTATTCAAGGTTATAAAACATCTATATCACCGCTTGATGTTGGTTATCAGCTAAAAGCTTTAATAACGCTTCGTGCTTTTATGGGGATGTTAAAACCATTTTTAGGAAAGGTAAAAACCTATGATGAAGTTTTAAATTGTTACAGAATCACAGGGAATGAAAATATTGTGATGGAAGTGGTTTTTAAAAACCAGAAGCATTTGGAAACCTTTATTGATCAGCTAATTGTTTACGGTGAAACAAAAACCCAAATTGTTTTATCGCATGTTGTAAAGTATAATGAAGTAAAACCTATAAAATAAGGTGTTTAAAAAGTTAGCTCAAGTTTGAATTTAAGTGCTCTGCAATTATAGCGGCATGGATTCTGGAATTTTCAATAAACCATTTATGTGTTTCCATTCCACCACAAATAACACCTGCCAAATACAATCCTTTAATGCTGGTTTCCATGGTTTTTGGGTTATATTTCGGGCGTTTATTTTCGTCCTCAGATAATTCAATTCCAGTATCGTTTAAAAATTCAAGATCTGGCTGATATCCAGTCAGTGCAATAACATAATCATTCGGTAAAGTTATGTTGCCTTCCAATGTTTTTATAATTACTTCTGAATCTTTAATTTCAACAATTTCCGAATTAAAATACGCCTTGATACTTCCTTCTTCAATACGGTTAATAATATCTGGCCGGACCCAATATTTTACGCGTTCTCCTATGGCATTCCCTCTTATGACCATGGTTACATGTCCACCTTTTCGCCATATTTCAAGAGCGGCATCGACAGATGAGTTACTGGCACCAACCACCATAACATGTTGCATGGTATATGGATGCGCTTCTTTATAATAATGAGACACCTTTGGCAGGTCTTCACCTGGTACATCCAATAGTTTTGGGATATCATAAAATCCTGTGGAGATAATTACTTTTTTTGCGGAGTACTCTTTTTTACTGGTTTTTATAACGAAACGATTTAATACTTGTTTTACGTTCAAAACAGTTTCATATAAATTAATATGTAACTTGTTGGATGTAGCCACGCGTCTATAATACTCTAAGGCTTCGTCTCTGTTTGGCTTTGCATTATTGCTAATAAATGGAATTTCATCGATTTCTAACTTTTCTGAGGTTGAGAAAAAGGTCATGTTTTTCGGGTAATTGAACAACGAATTGGTAAGCGCCCCTTTTTCTATAACCACATAATTCCATCCTTTTTTCTTGAACTCTAAGGCACATGCAATTCCAATTGGACCAGCACCCACAATAATTATATCTTTTTCTAAAATCATATCTCTTTTAAACTATTTCTGCTTGCATTCGTTGTTTTAAAATAAAAAGTAAAAATACACATAAGCTTGCTAGTATAGTCGTGATATACCATGTTTTCTCATAGCCAAAACCAGCAACCAGATGCAATCCGGCATTATGCCCAAAGATATGAGCGATAGAAAATGAAATGCTATACAGTGCCATGTATTCACCTTGGTTACCTTTTTTAGAACGATTCATTGCAAAGGCGTTAGAGAATGGAAACGCAATCATTTCTCCAAAAGTCATTAATAGCATCCCAACAATAAGAATTCCAGTCCATGATGTCGCATTTAAAATGAGAAAACTCAACCCTGTAAGTATGATGCCAAAAAGCATTAAGCCAGATTTTGTATATCTTGAATTTTCGAGCCATTTTATTAGCGGCATTTCAAGCACAAATATTACAAAACCATTCAACCCCAATAAGATACCTATTTGAAATTCATCTAAATGATGAACATCTTTATAATAAAGAGGCATCGTTGAAAAGTATTGTAAAAATACAATTCCAAATAATATCATTGCTCCTAAAAAAATTAAAAACGATCGATCTTTATAAGCCGATTGGGGGCTTTCTGTCTTAATTTCATCTATTATTTTAGATTTTTTAGGGTTAAGTAATTTAATTAATACCCAAGTTGCTAAAATACATGTCATGCCATCTACCCAAAAAAGACCACCATAACTTAGAGTTGTAATAATGACACCTCCAATAGCTGGTCCTGCCGAAAAACCCAGATTAATGGCAAGTCTAATTAATGTTACAGAGCGTGTTTTGTTTTCTGGCTTGCTATAGCTATTTAATGCAACAAACATGGCTGGCCTAAACATATCGGCAATTAGCATTAATAAAAAGATGCCTATAAAAAATGATATAAATGTGGTTAAAAACTGTAATACAATAAAAAACAACCCTGAAACAAATAAGCTAAATATCATGACTTTATAAAAACCAATCTTGTCGGTTAATTTTCCACCTATCCAAGAACCTGCCACAGAGCCAAGTCCAAATGCACTCATAAGCCATCCCACATCATTTAATGTAAATTGTAAACTTTTAGTTAGGTATAATGATAGAAAAGGAATAACCATTGTGCCAGCTCTGTTTATGAGCGTTATCAATGCCAGCCACCACACTTCACTAGATAAGCCTTTAAATGTGTCCAAGTATTTGATAAAAAGAGATTTCATTAAATTCACAGGTAGTTTTATTGATAAAAAAAGTCCAACTTTTCAGTTGGACTTTCATATAGCGTTATATTTTTTATAAATATCACAACAATATAGTATAGGCCCAACAACTATTTCTAGAGGTCAAGTATAATTTATAAATTGTGACGATATCGTTCATTTTTTGATTTTTAACTCAAACAAATCTATATAAAATAATTAGAAGTTGTATTTTTGAATACAAATTATTTTTAGATGAAGGTATTTGTCATAGTCATTTTGTTAAGTTTTGGTTTATCGAGTTGTAAAGATCAAAAGATTCCAGTTCAAGGAGATACGGAATTTCAGAAAGAATTAAATGCTGTATTTAAAGATGCATCCACAACACCTTTAAAACGGAAAGACCAAAAAGAGTTTGAAGGACTGGAGTTTTTTAAATACGATTCAACGTATGTAGTAAAAGCACTGTTTACAAGAACTGAAAACGAGCGCCCTTTTAAAATGAAAACATCTACAGATTCACTTCAAGATTATGTTAAATACGGTGTTGTTGAATTTTCCTTAAAGGGAGAAAGGTATCAATTAAACATGTATCAAAATCTAGAATTAATAACGCAAGAAGGGTATGAAGATTATTTGTTTTTGCCCTTTTTAGATGAAACAAATGGTATGGAAAGTTATGGAGGCGGTCGTTATATTGAATTGAGAACGCCACAAAGTAACACGATTACAATTGATTTTAATTCGGCCTATAACCCTTATTGTGCCTATAATGAAAAATATTCTTGTCCGCTTGTACCTAGAGAAAATTATTTAAAAACAAGAATTGAGGCTGGTGTAAAAGTTTTTAAAAATCATTAAAAGCTTCGCGCCAAAAACAGTCCAAAAAACACAGCGAGAAACCCAATAACAAAACTCGCAATGGAATATAATGCAAAACTTGCGAAGTCCCCAGATTTTAAATAGATATAGTTTTCATAAGCAAAGGTTGAAAACGTAGTGAAACCACCAGAAAAGCCTGTTGCTAACAGTAAGGTTTGGTTTTGAGATAAGGCATTGTTTTTAGCCGCTAGCCCTAGAATGACACCTATAAGCAAACTCCCTAAAATGTTAGCGGTAAAGGTTCCGTAAGGGATTCCAGATACAGGATTGTTCATATATTTTCCAATGAAATAACGAAGTACACTACCCAAACCACCTCCTAAAAAAACAAGTAGGACATTTTTCATAGGAAAAACAAATTTTTACTTAACTGCAACATTTATTTTTGTTTTATGGCTTAAATATAAAACAAAAAATGAGTTACAAAAGATTTAATTATTCTTTTATAGCGATAAAAATTTCAGTTATTAAATCGGCAGGATTAGGAGTTTTCAAGGGGTCGTTAACATAGCTTTCCATCATAGGCCCTTTTTCTGCAAATTGTAGTTGATGATCTGGAATATAAGTCATAGCTAATTTCCAAGCTTCTTGTAAATGATTGTAATTTCCTTTCAAAGTCGTTTTTAAGGCTTTAAATGGATTTAGCTGCCCAGTTAATATATCATTTTCAGTTGTTATTACCCTCGTAGATGTTGGAATGCAATATGAAAACATAACGGCATTATTGGCATCATCCCATTGGTGGTATAATATAAATGGTGAATTAATTGCTAAACTGTTGGCTACAGCATAAGCGTTTAAACGAGTCATCAGCTCTTTTATTTTCTCACTCAAATTAGTAATTTTAGACGATGCAGAATTATAAATATAAAAGCCACCACTATGCTCTGTAATGCCGTCAATGTTAATGCTATATTTATTCATATCAGTAACCACAATACTATCTAATTTTTCCAAGCTACGTTCATAATGCGGTCCAATTTGTTTGTCCATACCACCTCTAAATACTGAAAACATTTTAAACATAAAGGGTAGATTTGTTCCTTTTATGTCCCAAGTAACGTCTGTGGAACCATTATTATTAGGATTAAATGTCCAATTGATAGTGCTTGGTGGGAATTCGGATATCTGTATTTCTTGCTCAATACTTGTATCTGGAACCGTTTGAATTGTTTTCATCATTCCAACACCATCTTTATCGTCCCATGAATAAGAACCATTAATTCCTTTTGTTTGTTCGGAAAGATAAATTTTCATCTCAGGATCTGATTCTGCCCACGATGACCAGGCTTGCCAGTTTTTAAAATCAATAACATTGTTATAAATAACTGCTGCAGGGGCATTTATGGTTCGTGTTCTGCTAACCTCAAAAGAGTTAGGTTGTACCGCTATATAAATTGAAATTCCAATAAAAGCAATAAGCAATAAAAATAAAATATATTTAAAGAGTTTCATGAAAACATTTAATTTTGAACGATAAATCAAAGGTAATCATTTTTAGCTATTGATTAATTAATTCTTACATTTGCAATCATAAAATTATTGTATTGATAATTTAGACCCCATTTTTTGAATAAATCAATTAGGATATCTTACCAATCACAATTTTATTTAACCTAAAAACAATTCAATTATTTATTTTTTATGAAACTAAAATCAATATTAGGTTTGTCATTAATTACACTTTTTTTGGCATCCTGTGGCAACGAGAAAACTGAAAAAAAATCAGAAGATTTAACTCCAAAAGAAGCACAAGTCTTTAATTACAAAGTAGATCAATTTGCTGATGTTAAAGTCCTGAGGTATCAAATACCGGGCTGGGAGAATTTAACCCTAAAAGAACAAAAATTGGTGTATTATCTTACCCAAGCAGGTTTGGCAGGCAGAGATATTATGTGGGATCAAAATTACCGCTACAACCTTACAATAAGAAAAGCCTTGGAATCTGTTTACACAAATTATGGCGGTGATAAAACATCAGATGATTGGGCGGCTTTTGAAATCTACTTAAAGCGTGTTTGGTTTAGTAATGGCATTCACCACCATTACTCAAATGATAAAATGAAACCAGCGTTTTCATCAGATTTTTTAAGACACTTATTAACAGATACCAATACAACACTTGAGGGAGAGGCTTTTGACGTTATTTTTAACGATAAAGATGTCAAAAAAGTTAATCAAGGAAAAGGGGTTGACAATGTAGGTTTATCGGCTGTGAATTTTTATGGACCAGGCGTTAGTAATACCGATGTGATTAATTTTTATGCGAATAAAAAATCTCCAGACCCTGCTAAGCCACTATCCTTTGGTTTAAATTCCCAATTAGTAAAAGAAAATGGAGTTGTAAAGGAACGTATATATAAATCTGGTGGACTTTATGGATCAGCTATAGATGAAATTATCAAATGGTTAGAATTAGCGAAAGGAGTTGCAGAGAATGAGGCGCAAGGAAACGCTTTAGGCATATTGATAGACTATTACAAAACAGGAGATCTACAAATCTGGGATGATTATAATGTGGCGTGGAGTCAGGCTACTGCAGGTAATGTGGATTATATAAATGCTTTTGTTGAAGTGTATAATGATCCATTAGGGTATCGAGGTTCGTATGAAACTATTGTACAAATCAATGATTTTGACATGTCTCAAAAGATGAAAGTTGTTTCAGAGAATGCACAGTGGTTTGAAGATAATTCTCCACTTATGGAGGCCCATAAAAAGAAAAATGTAGTAGGAATTTCTTATAAAGTGGTAAACGTTGCAGGAGAAGCTGGTGATGCTTCACCAACGACCCCAATTGGAGTTAATTTACCAAATGCCAATTGGATTCGAGCCGCTATTGGAAGTAAATCGGTTTCTTTAGGAAATATTATTGATGCTGGAAATAAGGCAAGTAATAAAGACCGTTTAAGGGAATTCGTTAATGATGATGAAGAGTTTGAGCTGGAGGAACAATACGGTGAGGTTGCAGATAAATTGCATACGGCATTACATGAAGTTATTGGCCATGCCTCTGGGCAATTAAATCCAGGTGTTGGTGAAACAAAAGAAACTTTAAAAAATTATGCTTCTACATTAGAAGAAGGGCGTGCAGATTTAGTTGCACTTTATTATCTGTATGGTCCTAAACTCCAAGAACTTGGTTTGGTAGATGATTGGAAAAAGACTGGAATGACGGCTTATGATCAATATATCCGTAATGGATTATTAACGCAATTAATTCGTTTAAATCTTGGTGATGATGTTGAAGAAGCCCATATGCGCAACAGACAATGGATTTCGGCATGGGTTTACGACAAAGGGAAAAACGATAATGTTATAGAGAAAATTAGTCGAAATGGTAAAACCTATTACAATATTAATGATTATGCCAAATTGCATGATTTATTTGGGCAGTTATTGCGCGAAGCACAACGTATAAAATCTGAGGGAGATTATAAAGCTGTTGAAGCTTTGGTTGAGGGCTATGGTGTTAAAGTAGACCAAGCTGTTCATGCAGAGGTTTTAGACCGTAATAAACAATTTACATCGGCACCTTATACAGGTTTTGTAAATCCTATTTTAATGCCTGAAACCGATGAAAATGGAGAAATTACAGCTATTAAAGTGGAACAGCCCGATTCATTTGTAAGTCAGATGTTGGATTATAGTAAAGAGTATCACTTTTTGCCAGAAGTAAATTAGGGCCATAACCACAATAGAAAAAAACAGAACCTTTTTAAGGTTCTGTTTTTTTATTGACACTGAAAGCTAACAGCAGCATATTAATGACAATTAGGGCGGCAATAATTATTAAAATCTTCATTATTTAATTGTTTTCTTCATTAATAGGATGCACAATCATTAAAAAGGTTGCGTTTAGTTGTATAAACTATTTATATAACAGTTTGAATAAAAATAATCCTACTCAGAATTCGAAATTTTTATAGAGAAGTGAATTTATAAAGGAGGGAAAATAAGTATTGAAGAAAATTATTTAAACAAAAATTTTATAGCAGTAATAAATATAAGAAAAGCAATAAAGGCAATTAACACCCAAATACTTCCAGCGTAAACACGCTTATGGAGTTTTAAATCTTTGCGATACGAGTACGCAATTACTATAGCAAATACAATCGCAAAAATAACTGCAAAAATGATTTGACCTTTACTGAACATATGTTTATTTTTATACAAAATTAATTAAAAGAAAGTAACTAGTATCATGAAAAATAAAATTGAAGCCGTTAAAGCATTTCATGCTGCATTTAAATTAGGTCATAGAGAAACGCCTAAAGCGGATTTAGGGTCTAGTAAAAATTTATTGCGTTTTAATTTAATGAAAGAAGAAAACGAAGAATACTTTGAGGCGGCGAATAATGATGATTTAGTTGAAGTTGCTGATGCCCTTGGTGATATGTTATATATTTTGTGTGGAACCATTATTGAACATGGTATGCAATATAAAATTGAAGAGGTTTTTGATGAAATACAACGAAGCAATATGAGTAAACTTGGTGCCGATGGAGAACCCGTATATCGTGAAGATGGTAAGGTGTTAAAGGGGCCAAATTATTTTAAACCTAATATTGGAGATATTTTAGATAAATAAAAAAGCGCAATTCATTGAGGAGGGCACTGAAAAAGTGTCTAATTTTGCCTTTCTACCATTAAGTTTTTTGTCTTTTTTGTTTAAAAATTTATTGTATGTCCGTATTCATTAATAATGCCATTTTTGTCATTCAGAATGTAGTGAAACGAAATGAATAATCCATTGAAAATCAATGAGGTTTCACCTTTGTCGGAATGACAAAATCATTATGTTTTCAGACTTATGATAAATTACGGACATTCAAAAAAATTTTCAAAGAAATCCAAAATAAAAAAAATCACCTAATAATTATTTTTCAAATAATCTCTTTTTGTTTAACAGTTTTTGTATTTATCATTTAGCCCTATCCCATTTAAAATCATAGGTTTGATTTTCTCTAACCGACTTTCGATGGTAGCTTCTCTTTTTGCAGTATCGATATACTCACAATACTCTTTTTGTTTGTAAGGAGATAAGGCAATAAAACTTGTTTTTAAATCTTTATTGTTTTTTAATACACCTTTTAAAACATCGGGAACAACAACTGTTTTGGTTTTTTCCGGTTTAATCTCTTTACCTGATTTTTGATTATCTATAGCTTCTTTAACATAAGCCAAAACTATATTTTTATTAATATCCTTAATAGATTCAAAACGCATTTGACGAAGCCCTTTTGTTTTTTCCTGAGCTGTAACTAATACACTTTGCTCATCTTTTAAAAATACTCCATTAAAAAACCAAATTCCAAAATGATTTTTAAAAGCACCCATACCAATCACATTTTTACCATTAATTGTATAAACTGGGGCATTCCATTTAATAGACGCCTCTAATTCGGTGTTTTCAATAATGGACTGCAAAATCCTTAGAGCATCACTAAAATTTGAATGTTCTTCAATGTATTCATTAATAGAGCTAATTTTTTTCATTACTATATTTTAAGGGTTCGCTTATCGGCTATACGTTTAAAAATAACTATATCCGTTATTCTCCTATTGAAGTATCAATGGAAGACTCGGTAATGTGCCGTTCCTTAATAGCTCTTTTTTCGCACGTGATGCATAGTTCAGAAATACCTTTTTGTTCAAATGATTCTTTAACCGTTCCATTTGTTATTTTATCTCTGCCTTTAATATGTTGGCAGTCTTCGAAGATGTGGTATTTGTTTCCTGCACTTGTCCAATACACATTATCATTGTCGAAGTTTAGTTTTTTTATGGCATTTGTTTGTTCGTTGATTTCTTTCGTATATTTTTCTACAGAAGGCGGATTAAAGTCAATCCCAGAGATGCCAGCTATCAACAATGCAACGACAGCAATTGAACCCGCAATTCCTTTTGTTTTTCCATCAAGGTTTTTGTTTGTAAAAATCAAAATCACTAAGGGTAAAAATGCCAAAACACCCATAATGGCTCCCAGCTGATTTTGAACAAAAAACTTTACCTTGTCTTTTTCTGATGCAGGGTCTAAACAGTTTGCTTTTTTCCAAAGAATAGAGGCGGTGATTGCCAAGGCCAGAATGACCACAATCATGACTATTAACCATGTAAGTGTTTCATTACCGAGTAATTTAAAAATGGCAAAAATCTGTCCAGCGATGGCAATAATCCATGCTAAAAAAGCGAAAACTCGAAATTGTTTTGCTTTTGCCTTGCTCTCGGCACTTGCTTCAAATACGTTTTGATCTGACATGATTGTAATTGTTTAAATTTATCCTTGATTGTATGGCCGTCAAGTTTCACCCCGTTTATTTAAGTGGTCTCAAGTCTCCACATTTGTTAAATGAAATTACATAATTTTTTTAAAAAAATCTACTTACTGCTTTTTCGCTGTTAATTCTGCAATCTTACATATTACTTCGGTCGCTTTTATCATGCTTTCTACAGGAACATATTCGTAACGTCCATGAAAGTTATGCCCACCAGCAAAAATATTCGGACAAGGTAACCCCATATAGCTTAGTTGTGAGCCATCGGTCCCCCCTCGAATGGCTTTTATTAAAGGTTTTATATGAAGTCGCTTCATGGCTTCCTCGGCAATATCAACGATATGAATCACCGGCTCTACCTTTTCTTTCATATTGAAATACTGGTCTTTTATACTTATTTCAAAAACATCTCTACCATATTGCTTATTTAGTTCATTGGCTAGTTTTTGCATAACGTCTTTGCGTGCTTCAAAATGACGTTTGTTATGGTCTCTAATAATATATTGTAATACCGTTTCATCAACTTCACCTTTTATGGAAGTTAAATGAAAAAACCCTTCATAACCCTCGGTATGTTCTGGCGTTTCCAAACGTGGCAACGAGTTTATAAATTCTTGGGCAATATACATGGAGTTAATCATTTTTCCTTTGGCATAACCTGGATGTACTATTTTTCCTTTTACTTTAACAACGGCCGATGCAGCGTTAAAATTTTCGTATTCTAGTTCACCTACTTGACTGCCATCCATTGTGTAAGCCCAATCGGCTCCAAATTTTTTCACATCAAATTTGTGAGCACCACGGCCAATTTCTTCATCAGGAGTAAAGCCAACACGAATTTTGCCATGTTTTATTTCGGGATGTTCCATTAAATATTCCATAGCAGTTACAATTTCGCAAATTCCGGCCTTATCATCTGCTCCTAGCAATGTGGTTCCATCAGTAGTGATAAGTGTTTGCCCTTTATAAAGCAACAAATCCTCAAAATAATCAGGAGACAAAACAATATCTTGTTCCGCATTTAAAACAATATCTTTCCCATTATAATGTTCAATAATCTGCGGTTTTACGTTAGTTCCTGTAAAATCTGGTGAGGTATCAAAATGCGAAATAAATCCAATAGTTGGGACGTTATGATTAACATTGCTCGGTAATGTTGCCATAATATAGGAGTTATCATCGATGCTAACATCTTCTAAACCAATAAGTTTTAGTTCTTCAGCAAGTTTATTTGCTAAATCCCATTGCTTTTTTGTGCTTGGTGTACTCTCCGATTCAGGGTTCGATTGCGTATCAATAGTAACGTAACTAATAAATCGTTTTATAAGTTGCTCTTTTGAAATCATGGGTGTAAATAGGTTTAGGTTTTATAATAATGTTTACTGCAACACTTTAGCATCAAAAATACAATTATTAATTTTTTTGTGTTTTGAATTGCCTGACTTTTTATTAAAAACTATTTTTGCACAAACAATACCAGATGTACAAATTAATTATCCGTCCTATCTTATTTTGGTTTGATCCTGAACAAGTACATCATTTTACGTTTTCTGTCATTAAGTTTTTAAATAAAATCCCTTTGGTATCTCAACTTATAGAACGCATGTATGTGGTTGAGGATTCTAAGCTGGAACGACGAGTGTTTGGACTAACCTTTAAAAACCCTGTAGGATTAGCTGCTGGTTTTGATAAGAATGCTGTCCTATTTAATGAGTTATCGAATTTTGGATTTGGTTTTATTGAAATTGGAACGGTTACACCAAAAGAACAAACAGGAAATCCAAAAAAACGCTTGTTTAGATTGAAGGAAGATCATGGAATCATTAATAGAATGGGATTTAACAATAATGGCGTTGAAGCTGCGATTATTCAGCTAAAAAAAAATAAAGGTAACGTGATCATTGGTGGGAATATTGGTAAAAATACGGCAACCAAACCCGAAGATTATACCCAAGATTATTTAGATTGCTTTAATGCATTACAACCCTATGTGGATTATTTTGTGCTAAATGTAAGTTGCCCAAATGTAGATAGTCACGCAAAATTAAATGATAAAGATTATTTAGAAGAGCTTATTGGAGCTGTTCAAAATGCGAATAGAAAATTTAATGAACAAAAACCAATACTTTTAAAAATTGCTCCAGATTTAAATACCAATCAATTAGATGAAATAATCGAACTCGTCATTGAAACTAAATTGGATGGTGTTATTGCTAGTAATACGTCGATGGATAGAAACGGATTGAAAGTGTCTAAAAAGGCCTTAGACGCTATGGGAAATGGAGGATTAAGTGGCCAACCAATAAAAGATAAAAGCACTCAGGTGATTAAATATCTTTCGGAAAAAAGCAAAAAGGCGTTCCCGATAATTGGTGTAGGGGGAATTCATTCGGCAAATGATGCTTTGGAAAAATTAAACGCTGGAGCCGATTTAGTACAGATATATACCGGATTTATTTACGAAGGGCCAAAACTTATTAAAAGCATTAATAACGCATTGCTTAAAACATCCTAGGTATTATTTAATGATTTTTTTAATGATTTTTGAATTCTTGTTTTTTAATGTAATTAGATACGTCCCGGAAGTTAACGCACTCACGTTAATAGGTTGATTTGTAACCCAGCCCATACTAATTACTTGTCCCATTACATTTGAAATCTCATAATATATAACCTCATCAAAATTATTTGGTTTAATGTACAATTGGTTATTTGTAATAGGGTTTGGGTATAGTCTAGCAGTTAATAAATCTGTTTTGGTTTCGTCAAGATTATTAACAATTATTTTATCTGTTTTAGAAGGATCATTTAAATAATCAGTTTTAACTGCTTGGTAAAAAGCGTATACCCTTGCCAATTGCTGTGTTGAAAAATGAGAGCGACATCCTTTCAGGGAATAAGACATAATGTTCCTAGAATCCGGATTAAACACCTCGCCATTTGCATCAGTTTGAGTGCCTATATACCTACAAAAGTTATTAAGGTTGTTTAGGGTCAACATAGGGTCGGCTGGTGTATCACAAATTTGATCGCCATCTGTAGAACAATTTGTACCATTAACCAATTCGGTTGTGAGTTGATTATTGTCTAGGCCATGGGTATGAATCAGTGAGAATAGATGCCCTATTTCGTGTGCCAACGAGGAGTCGTTTGTGGTACAACTATTTTTCATGATGATAACGTTTGAACGTTTTTCAGTGCGCGTATAACCACAAACACTTTCATCTGAATCGTTTTCAATATTGTCTGTAAAATAAATATTAATGACACCTGAAACATTTTTGGCTTCAACCAATTCGTTTTCGTCACACGATTTAAAATGATAATAGTTGTCACTATCAATATAATCTATGTCATCCAATAAAGAAAATTCCATAAAAGCGTTGGAGAAAATTTGATTTACATTGGTAATGGCATTTTCAAGTTCAGAGAGACTTAGGCCACCAGTTCCGTTAGATGCTCTTATAATGTGCGCCTTTACTGGTATTGGGTCTTTAATGGATTTCGATAATTTTGTTTTGGAAGTTTTTAAGGTCAAAAACTCCGTTTCATACTTTTTTAACTCTGGTTGAATGGTGTTGAAATACTTTAAGGACTCAGCAGTTGTAACGGTACCACAACCAAGTTCTAAGTTGTTTTGTGATGAAAGATGAAAAGACAGCGATACGAGTACCGAAAAAAAGAAGACCCTACGTTTTATATTAAAAATTTTCATTGGGGACGAAACCTTTAATCAAATGTATTTCATAATAAAAAAAAGCAATAAAATATCTGTCAAACGGTAATATTAATCGTTTTAGCAGGTAAATTCTTGAATTTTTTATTGAATGTCCGTAATTTGTCATAAGTCTGAAAACATAATAATTCTGTCATTCCGACAAAGGAGGAACCGCATTGATTTTCAATAGATTCTTCATTTCGTTTCACTCCATTCTGAATGACAAAAATGGTATTATGAATGAATACGGACATTCAAAATTTTTTTCATAAAAATCAGGTTTTTAACCAAATTTCAACTAATAGAATTAAATAATAGATGGTTCCTATGTTTTCTGTTTCATTAATATTATTTTTATCATTCCATTTTTAAACTGACGAATGTCTAAACAAATTAAGATTATCGAATGTCCGAGAGATGCAATGCAAGGCATTAAAAGCTTTATTCCAACAAAGAATAAAGTACAGTATATACAGGCATTACTGCGTGTTGGATTTGATACTATTGATGTTGGAAGCTTTGTTTCACCAAAGGCGATTCCTCAAATGGTGGATACGGCAGACGTATTAGGGCAATTGGATTTAAGCAAAACAACAAGTAAATTGCTTGCTATTGTAGCTAATGAGCGAGGAGCCGAAGAGGCCTCTCGGCAAAAGGAAATAGATTACTTAGGGTATCCGTTTTCAATTTCTGAGAATTTCCAAATGCGAAACACACATAAAACGATTGCACAATCGGTCATAGCCTTAAAAAATATTTTAAATATTGCCAACAATACCGGTAAAGAAGTGGTGGTTTATATTTCTATGGGATTTGGTAATCCTTATGGAGACCCTTGGAATGTGGATATAGTGGGTGAGTGGACGGAGCGTTTATGCACTATGGGAGTTAAAATTATTTCACTTAGCGATACTGTTGGAACTTCAAATCCAGAAAACATTGACTATTTATTTTCAAATTTAATACCACAATATCCCACTATTGAGTTTGGTGCTCATTTACATACAACAGCCGATAGTTGGTTTGAAAAGGTTGATGCCGCCTATAAGGCGGGTTGCAATCGTTTTGATGGGGCTATCCAAGGTTTTGGAGGCTGCCCTATGGCAAAAGATGAACTCATTGGAAATATGCCTACCGAAAAATTATTATCCTATTTTACGTCAAAGCAATGTAATTCTTTAGATGCCTTGAGTTTTGAAAGTGCCTATAATGAGGCTGCCAAGATTTTTTCTATATATCATTAAAAAAGTATTGAGAACGGTTTGTTTAAACCAGTTCCCAATACCTTTCAGTTTCATTTAACGTTCAGTTTGATAAATTTTAGTTTTATCTTGTACAAAACGCTTCTTAACACGCATCATGCTCTTCTATTACAGTTTAATGTCAAAACCACCAAAGATTCCAAAGGGAAGGCCAGGGCGTAAACCGGCAGGCACTCTGGATACAGCATAGGTTGTGTCTAATAAATTAACAAGGTTTGCCGTTAAATTTATATGTTTGTTTAGGTAGTATTTACCCGAAATATCGATTATGTAATTAGAGTTCACTTTTTCGTTTTCAGGAATATCACCACGACCAGCTTTGGTTCTAAAGGCTCCATTAAAACGGCCACTTAAATTAACTTCAAAGGCTTCATGCTCCAATGAAAGCGTTGTGTTAAATTGATGATTGGCTATATATGGTAACTGGTCGCCAGAGGTAACTTTTCCCCAAAGGCCATCATCGCTATCGAAACTATTTAAAAATTTGCTGTTGGTATAAGTATATGAAAAAGTTATGGGGAGTTTAAAACTATCATTGGTTTTGATAAGGTCGTAGTTAAGTAACACTTCCAGACCATTAACCCTTACTTCTCCCGCATTGAACTGCTCTAACGAGCCTGTCCCTCCGGTTGCAGCAAGATCACTGCCCAATAAATTACTGTAATTATTATTAAAGACAATAATTTCACCTCTTAGGCCTTTTGTCTTAAAGCGTGTTCCCAACTCAATGTTGACACTTTCTTCTGGCTTTTGCCCTTCAAGATTACTTGGTGGCGAAAATCCTTTATGTACACTTGTAAATATTGAAAAATCATTACTGATTTTGTAATTGGCGCCAATTCCTGGAATAAAAACATCTACATTGTTGTTGCGCTTCGAAAGGTTTATGCCTGTTCTGTTAACATCGTTCTTCCCATAATCATTCCTGCTTAAACTTATATTTTCGTAACGTAAACCAGGTGTAATGGTGAGTTTATTATACTTTAATTTATATAATACAAAAGCAGAAAAAGCGTTTGCACTGCTAATCCTGTTAGCATCTGTTCCAGGAGTGCCTTGGTTGGTCAGGGTCATTTCTCCATTGGTTATGTTGTAACCATCAATCCATTGAAATCTGTCCTCCTCATCGTAATGCATACGTAAACCAACTTCTATATCATGAAATACATTGTTGCCGTACCAATGGTAATCCAATTTGGTCTGCACACCTTTAGATTCATAATCCCTGTTATTGGCTTTTACTAAAAGGGAGTTTGCAGGAGCGTTGGCTGTACCGTTTATAATGTCGAAATATTCGTTATAACCGGAAGGATTTGTAAGGATGGAATTGATGTCTGCCTTAGTGTCATTGAACACAACATCGTTGAGTTTGTACCAATTCCTTGAAAAATTATTGTAATAGCCTGTAGTTGAAATTCTAAAATCTTCTGAAATGTTTAAAATATGTGTTGCAGAAAATTGAATATGGTCAGCTGTCATTTTATCCTTTTGTGAAGCATCGTACCTGCTGAACGGGTTGTTTTTAAAATCAAAATCGGTCAATCCCAAATAGGTTTCATTGGCAACCTCGTCGGAGTATTGGAATTTAAATTCCACAGATTGGCTAAATTTGGGCTTTGGATCGCTGTTGATCCTGAACTTTGCAACCACATCATTTTTGTCGAATCCAGTATTTGCATTATTGGATAGATTTTTAAAACCATCTGATGTGTAATTCAAGAATTCAACCATGTAGGCAAAATTTTGTTTACTGTCGCCCATGGCAGTATGCAATTTACTACCATTAAAACTGCCATAACTAGCACTTAAGTTTGCTGAAAACTGGTTGGGAATTTGTGTAGATACCATATTAATGGCACCACCAGTTGTAAAAGGGCCATATTGTATCTGGCTGCTGCCTTTTAAGATTTCTACAGCTTCCATTCTGGCTACTGTGGGAAAGTAATAAGCGGCTGGAGCACTATAAGGAGCAGGAGCAATAAGTACACCATCCTCCATTAAAGTTATTTTCGAACTACGTTCTGGCGACGTGCCTCTAAGACTAATATTTGGACGCAACCCAAATCCATCTTCTTCATAAAGGGTAACACCAGGAACATTTCGTAAAATTCTATTAATATCGGTGTAGCCAAACTTTTTAAGTTCTTGAGGTGAAATAAAATAGGAAGATCCGGTTCTGTTCTGGGCAACAAATTTATTGCCAAAGATGACATTTGTAGAAATAATGATTTCATCGAGTCGCTGTATGGAATCTTTCGGTGTGGTTTGTTGTTTATTTTGAGCATATCCTATCGAAAAGACTGCTATAAAAATAAAAGATAATTTAGTATTCATTTTATTTAGACTAATTAAAAATAAGGTTAATTTTTTGGCAAAAATATAACAGAATATTTAATCCACAAAGTTTATTTAGAATAAATATAAATAAAATTTGTGTTCAGTTTGTAAGATGTTGGCTATCAATAATCTTAAATTAGAACCGGTTTAAACTATTTAAATTTAAGCGAAAATTAGACGCTTTATGTCCAATTGAAAACTTTTTGAGTAGCCTAGCAGGGCTACGGAGCGATAAAAAGACAAAAAGTAGGCGCAAAAGGACAATTTTTCAGCAAATGGAAAAAAGCTTAAACCAGTTTTTAGAGTAAGATTTTCAGCCTTTTGAGATTAAATCTAATCATATAATTCACAGTCCACAAAAAATGCGTACATTTGCACGCAATTATAACGTAATTGCATCATGACCGCACATCAGAATAAAATTTTGGGAGAAGGGCTAACCTACGACGATGTCCTCTTGGTCCCGGCATTTTCGGAAATTCTTCCTAGAGAAGTCAATATTCAAACAAAATTTACCAGGAACATCACTATCAATGTGCCTATTATTTCGGCGGCCATGGACACCGTCACCGAAAGTAAAATGGCTATTGCTATGGCACAAGAAGGAGGCATTGGAGTACTGCATAAAAACATGACTATTGAAGCGCAGGCTTTAAAAGTTAGAAAAGTTAAACGTGCGGAAAGTGGAATGATTATAGACCCTGTGACCTTACCATTAACGGCAATTGTTAACGATGCCAAAATGAGTATGGCCGAAAATGGTATTGGGGGCATTCCTATTGTTGATGAAAAGGGGATTTTAAAAGGTATTGTCACCAACCGTGATTTACGTTTTGAACACGATAAAAAGCGTCCTATTGTGGAGGTGATGACCAGTAAAAATTTGGTAACTGCCGCGGTAGGGACTTCATTAAAAGATGCCGAAATCATTCTGCAACAGCATAAAATCGAAAAACTGCTTATTGTTGATGAGCATAACAAATTATCAGGATTGATAACCTTTAGAGATATTACAAAATTGAGCCAAAAACCCAATGCCAACAAGGATGAATATGGTCGTTTGCGCGTAGCAGCGGCTATTGGCATTACTGCCGATGCTTTAGAGCGTACTGAAGCTTTGGTGCAAGCTGGAGTAGATGCGATTGTAATTGATACCGCTCATGGGCACACCAAAGGTGTAGTGAAGGTTCTAAAGGAAATTAAATCTAATTATCCAGAACTAGACGTTATTGTTGGTAATATTGCCACGGGTGATGCAGCAAAATATTTGGTTGAGGCTGGTGCCGATGCTGTTAAAGTAGGTATTGGACCTGGTTCTATTTGTACAACTCGTGTAATAGCCGGTGTTGGATTTCCACAATTTTCAGCTGTTTTAGAGGTTGCAGCAGCTATTAAGGGCACAGGTGTTCCTGTGATTGCCGATGGCGGAATTCGTTATACCGGAGATATTCCAAAGGCTATTGCTGCGGGTGCAGATTGTGTGATGTTAGGATCATTATTAGCGGGAACAAAGGAATCGCCAGGAGAAACTATTATTTATGAAGGGCGAAAATTTAAATCTTATCGCGGTATGGGTTCGGTTGAGGCTATGAAACACGGTAGTAAAGACCGCTATTTCCAAGATGTTGAAGATGATATTAAAAAACTGGTTCCAGAAGGGATCGTTGGTCGTGTGCCTTATAAAGGAGATTTGTATGAAAGTATTCATCAGTTTATAGGTGGTTTGCGAGCAGGGATGGGTTATTGTGGCGCTAAAGATATTGCTGCTTTAAAAGAAAATGGACGGTTTGTAAAAATAACAGCAAGTGGTATCAATGAAAGCCATCCACATGATGTTACCATCACGAACGAATCACCGAATTATTCTAGATAGGAATTTATTTTCAAGTTAAAGGCTAAAAGCCTACCATTTTATTGCAGTTACTTTAGTTTCTATAAACGTTTTAGCCACGAATACACGAATTAATAGTGTGTGTGTTTTGAATTTCATGAGTCATTTCACGAAGCAGGCTTTCAGTCTGCCAATTAAAACTATGGTTTCCAATCCATAGTGGTTTATTTAAAATTAATTATAATTTTTAGCAAGTCAACTCAATTAGCTTCTTCATAGATTGTACCGCGATGGGGTTTTAATGCATCTCTTAATGGTTTCATAGCTGGCTCATCTACCACAAGAAATGCTAAGGCGTGTAAGTCGCTTAATGTTTCAGTCCCGGTAATGGTAATATCAAGATTTTTTATTTGAACGTATTGTTTTAAATGTATTTCATGGTGCTGTGCTATTTTATAGGCATCAGGCCCATGAAAATCCCAAATCAGTTTTAATTTTCGCATGTGCTAATTTCGTTAAGCTTTATAAAAAATAAAGATACTAAACTAATCTTTAAACCGTTTGTTAAAGCAACTTGTATTATGGCTTTATATTACTATTTTTGTATCTAAATTTTATTTTTTTAATGAAATCAAAATATTTCCCTCTACTATTGTTGTACTTGTTCATAGCAACTATTGAAGCACAAACAAATAAAAACGAAGTGCTTTTTACTATTAGCAATGAACCTGTTTACACGGCTGAGTTTATAAGGGTTTATAATAAAAATTTAAATCTTGTTCAAGATGAGTCCCAAAAAAATATTGATGACTATTTATCGCTCTTTGTCAATTATAAACTCAAATTAAAAGAGGCTAAATCGTTAGGTCTTCAAAATAAAGCATCTTATATACGTGAATTGGATGGTTACAAAAAGCAACTTGCCCAAAACTTTTTAACCGATACTAAAGTTACTGACGCTTTAGTTAAGGAGGCATACGACAGGCTTTCCAATGAAGTTAAAGCAAGCCACATACTAGTAAGGCTTCCTGAAGATGCTACTCCTAAAGACACCTTGGTCGCCTATAAAAATATTTTGAAGCTACGTAAAAGATCGCTTAAAGAAGGATTTGAAAAAGTAAGCAAGGAAGTTCACAATGGTCAAACCATTTTTGGAGAAGATTTAGGTTATTTTTCAGCCTTTAGAATGGTTTATCCATTTGAAACAGCTGCTTATAACACCAAAGTTGGAGACATTTCAAACCCTTTTAGAACACGTTTTGGCTATCATATCCTTAAAGTTTACGACAAGCGTAAATCTAGTGGTGAAATAACGGTAGCACACATAATGGCCACTAATAAACCTGACGATTCTATCTCTGATACTTCTGAGAAGCGGATACATGACATCTATAAAAAATTAAAACAAGGAGAAGAATTCGAAGCCTTGGCAAAACAGTTTTCCGAAGACCCAAGTTCGGCTAACAGAGGCGGTATGTTGCCACCTGTTTCGCATGGTCAATTAAGCTCTGAAGTGTTCGAAGAGACTGCATTTAAATTAAAAAACATTGGGGATATTTCAGAACCAATCAAAACAAAATTTGGTTGGCATATTATTAAATTGTACAATAAAAAGCCCATACAGCCTTTTTTGGACATGAAGGCAGAATTGGAAATGAAGGTAAAGCGTGATGAGCGCTCTCATTTAATTGATGATGACCTGTTTAATAAGTTGAAACAACAATATCATGTAAGTAGCGAGCAACCAGATTTGACATATTTTACCTCTATTTTAAATGACGCTTATTTTAAAAGAACTTGGAGCCTTCCGTCTGACTTTACAGGAGACAAACCTTTGGTTAAAATTGCAGATAAACAATTAACATTTCAGGATTTTGGGAGTCACTTACTTAAAAGTCAGCGCAATACTCAAACACAAGTGCCTTTTAAACAAGTTATTTTAAATGAATACAATAACTTTTTAACGAATGGTTTAATGCAATACCAAGAGGATCATCTAGAAATTGAAAATCCAGATTTTGCTAATATCTTGAGTGAGTATCGTGATGGTTTATTACTGTTTGACCTTATGGAATCCACGATTTGGAATGCTTCAAAAACAGATTCTTTGGCAGTGCAAACTTATTATAATGAACACAAAAACGATTATGTGTGGCCAGATCGAATAGATGCTGTTGCAGTGTATTCAACGGATCAAAGCATGTTGAACAAAGTTTCAAAATTGTTAAAGGACGGAATCGATATAGAAGACATAAAAAATAAGTTTAACACTAAAGATACTGTGAATGTGATATTTACAGTGGGTGTCATGGATGCCAAAAACCAAGCATTGCCAGAAAATTTTCAATTTAAAAAGGGAGTTTCAAAAATATACAATCACAATAATTCCTATGTTGTGGTACAGGTCAAGGATATATTTCCAAGTTCACTAAAATCATTTGATGCGTGTAAAGGCAATGTTATCAGTGATTACCAAACTTATAAAGAAAGTAATTGGCTTGTAGAATTAAAAAATAAATATAACGTGGTAATAAATCAAGAGGCCTTAAATCATGTTAGGACAATAATAAACAATCAATAGGTGAAATTTAAATCGTATATAATTCTTTTGTTGCTTATGGTAGCCTCTTGCAAGTTTTTTAAGGAAACCAATGAGAAATTGGCTGTTGCAAGAGTCAACGATTCCTATTTGTATTATGATGATATAAAGGATTTAATTAACGAAGGAACATCATCAGAAGATAGTACATTATTAGTGCAGAATTTTATTAATCGATGGGCAACCCAGCAATTGTTTGTCGACGGAGCCAAAATAAACCTAAGTGAAAGTCAGCAAGCAGCATTTAATAAATTGGTTGAACAATATAAAAACGATCTGTATACCAAGGCATATATTGAAGCCTTGGTTGAAAGAAGTATTGATACATCTATCACCCAAAACGAAGAGGAAATCTATTACAACACAAATAAGGAAATCTTTAAACTTAATGAAGAACTTGTTAAATTTCGATACATACATGTCGACGAAAACATAATAGATTTTAAAACGATAGAGCAAAAATTCAAAAGATTTAATAATCAAGACAAAAAAGAGCTGGATTCCATAACTATTCAGTTTAAATCGTATTCATTAAATGACTCCATTTGGATTAAGGTGAGCCAAGTAATCAATAAAATTCCAGTTATTAATGCAGAAAATAAAAAGGAACTGTTAAAAAAATCTAATTATTTACAGCTCAAAGATTCATTAGGAGTATATTTGATGCAGATTAATGATGTTTTGTTACGCAATGATACGGCTCCTTTAGAATATGTCAAGCCAACTATAGACCAAATCGTTATTAACAAAAGAAAATTGGAACTTATTAAAAAATTAGAAAAAGATATCACAAAGGATGCTATTAAAAACAATCAATTCGAAATATATAATTAATTTGAAACACTTATTAGTTTTATTCATAACCCTATTATCAGTTCAATTTATTTCTGCGCAGGAGATTATCGACGATCAAGTAAAAGATACTGTTTCTTCTAGTATAGATTCATTAAAAACAACAAGTAGTAACCAGATAAAGACAATAGATTCGGTTACTACCTATAAGCCAAAAAAAGTAGATGGGGTTGCCGCTGTTGTAGGCGATTTTATTATTTTGGATTCAGATGTCGATAAATCCTATCTTCAATTGCAGGCACAAGGGGTAAATACAAGTGACATTCCAAGATGTCAATTATTCGGTAAATTACTGGAAGACAAACTATATGCACATCATGCGATTCAAGATAGTTTACCTGTCTCTGATGCTGAAATTCGTCAAAATATTGAATATCAAATAGAGCAGTTTTTGCAATCTACAAATGGTTCTATGGATAAATTACTTGAAATTTATAATAAAGAGGACGAGAAAGGATTGAGAGATGAAATGTTTGAAATCAATAAAAACAATGAACTAGCAAGAAAAATGCAAGCGAAGATTGTTGAAAAAGTTGAGATTACTCCAGAAGAAGTAAGAGAATTTTTCAATAAGATACCAAAAGATGAGCGACCAAACTTTGGTACAGAACTAAAAGTGGCTCAAATAGTTGTAGAACCAAAAGTGACACAAGAAGAGAAACAGCGGGTCATTGATCAGCTAAAGCAATTTAAAGCTGATGTTCTTGAGAATGGCGCCAGTTTTCGTTCCAAGGTGGTGTTATATTCAGACGATAAAGCGTCTATAAGTACAGGTGGAAAGTATGTGTTAAACAGAAAAAAACCTAGAATGGTAAAGGAGTTCCGTCAAGTTGCTTTTTCACTTCAAGAAGGGGAAATATCTGAACCTTTTGAAACAGAGTTTGGATTTCATATTATTTATCTTGAAAGAATCAGAGGACAAGAGTATGATGTCAGTCACGTACTATTAATTCCAAAAGTATCCGATGACGCCATAAAAGAGGCCAAAGAACGTATTGAAAAAATAAGACAGCGCATTGTAGATGGTGATATTTCATTTGCCGATGCGGCCAAAGAAACCAGTGATGAAAAAGAGACCAAAAATGATGGTGGACAATTAATAAACCCGAAGACTCAAGATTATAATTTTGAATTAACAAAAATGGACCCAGAATTGTATTCTCAAATTCAAAACTTAAAAGATAATGAAGTAAGTTTGGTCCAAACCGAAAAAGACAGAACCGATAAAATAAAATTCAAAATCTTAACAGTTACTGATAGGATTAATGAACATGAAGCCGATTATGCACGTGATTATTTAAAAATTAAAGAGCAAGCACTTAACGAGAAAAAGATTACTGCTATTGAAAAATGGCAAAACGAAAAAATCATGGATACCTATATTAAAATTGGTGATTCGTACAAAGGTTGTGACTTTGCAAGTAATTGGTTAAAAAAATAATACATGTCTGACGTTGCAGCCATACAACAATTTGTAAAACAATATAAAAACTTAAAAACAGAAATTGCCAAGGTCATAGTGGGGCAAGATAACGTTGTTAATCAAATCTTGATTTCTATTTTTTCAGGAGGGCATTCCTTGCTTATCGGTGTTCCTGGTTTAGCAAAAACCTTGATGGTTAATACCATTGCTCAAGCATTAGGGTTGGATTTTAAACGTATTCAATTCACACCCGATCTTATGCCAAGTGATATTTTGGGAAGTGAAATTTTAGATGAGAACAGACATTTTCATTTTGTGAAAGGACCTGTTTTTTCAAATATTGTTCTGGCCGATGAAATTAATAGAACACCACCTAAAACACAGGCAGCCCTCTTGGAAGCTATGCAAGAGCGTGCTGTTACGGTCGCCGGACATCACTATGAATTGAGCTTACCCTATTTTGTATTGGCCACACAAAACCCAATTGAACAAGAAGGGACCTACCCATTGCCCGAAGCTCAATTAGATCGTTTTATGTTTGCCGTATATTTAGATTACCCATCTTTTGAAGAGGAAGTGCAAGTTGTAAAAACCACTACCACCGATAACAAGCAAAAAGTAAATGCATTGTTTACAGCGAACGATATCGTAGAGTTTCAACATCTTATCCGTAGAATTCCTGTAGCCGATAATGTTATTGAGTATGCTGTTACAATGGTTGGTAAAACGAGACCCAATAGCAAAGAAGCAAGTGAACTAGTTAATACGTATCTGGATTGGGGCGCTGGTCCTCGTGCATCGCAAAACTTAATATTAGCCGCCAAAACCCATGCGGCCATTCATGGTAAATTTTCTCCGGATATAGAGAATGTTCAAGCGGTTGCAGGAAGTATTTTAAGGCATAGAATTATTAAAAACTATAAAGCAGAAGCCGAAGGAATTACCGATGATCAAATTATCAAGAGTTTGTTTTAAGAAATTCAATCTTCGTATTACTAAATCGTTATTTTTTTTATTAAAAAGATGATAAGAATGTAATAATACTAATTTATTATAGTCATATTATAAATTAGTATTAAGGATGATTGTATAACTAGGTTTATTTTTAAAACTTTACATTAATTTCGTAATTTGCAATACTTTTTATAAACAGAAAATTAAAATAAAAAACAGATGGCATTTGATATTGATATGATTAGGGGTGTATACACCAAAATGGCTGAACGCGTTGATAAAGCACGCGAGATTGTAGGAAGACCGTTAACCCTTTCTGAAAAAATATTATATAATCACCTTTGGGATGGAACCCCTACAAAGGCTTTTGAAAGAGGTAAAGATTATGTGGATTTTGCGCCAGATCGCATTGCGTGTCAAGATGCAACGGCTCAAATGGCATTATTGCAATTTATGCAAGCCGGGAAACCTAAAGTGGCGGTTCCAACAACCGTGCATTGTGACCACTTAATCCAAGCAAAGCAGGGTGCTACTTTAGATTTAAAACGCGCCAATGAAACAAGCAGTGAGGTATTTGACTTTCTTGCTTCGGTGTCAAATAAATACGGTATCGGGTTTTGGAAACCAGGTGCAGGCATTATCCATCAAGTTGTGCTAGAAAATTATGCATTTCCTGGAGGGATGATGATAGGAACCGATTCGCATACGGTTAATGCTGGAGGTTTAGGCATGGTTGCTATTGGCGTTGGTGGTGCTGATGCGGTGGATGTGATGGCTGGTATGGCTTGGGAATTAAAATTCCCTAAACTTATCGGTGTAAAATTAACAGGAAAACTTAATGGTTGGACATCTGCCAAAGATGTCATTCTTAAAGTGGCCGGTATTTTGACCGTAAAAGGTGGAACAGGAGCCATTGTCGAGTATTTTGGCCCAGGCGCTAAATCCATGTCGTGTACGGGAAAAGGAACTATTTGTAATATGGGCGCCGAAATAGGGGCCACGACTTCTACGTTTGGTTATGATGAGTCCATGGAACGTTATTTACGTGCTACTGACAGAGCGGATATTGCTGATGCCGCGAACAAAGTAAAAGAATATTTGACTGGAGACCCAGAAGTATATGCAAATCCAGAACAGTATTTCGATCAAGTTATCGAATTGGATTTAGATACTTTAAAACCACATTTAAACGGCCCTTTTACACCGGATTTGGCAACACCTGTTGGAGAACTTGGAGCAAAGGCAAAAGCTAATGGATGGCCAATTAAAGTTGATTGGGGATTAATAGGGTCTTGTACAAACTCCTCTTATGAGGATTTAACCCGTGCGTCATCGATAGCAAAGCAGGCGGTCGATAAAAAGATAAAACCAAAATCTGATTTCGGAATCAATCCAGGGTCCGAGCAAATTCGATATACAGCTGAACGCGATGGAATTCTTAAAATATTTGAAGATTTAGATGCCACTATCTTCACAAATGCCTGTGGCCCCTGTATAGGGCAATGGGACAGAAGTGATGTAAAAGAGGGTGAAAAAAATACCATAGTGCACTCATTTAACAGAAATTTCTCAAAACGTGCTGATGGAAATCCAAATACACATGCGTTTGTTGGATCGCCAGAAATGGTTGCTGCTATTGCAATTTCGGGACGTTTGGATTTTGATCCCATGAATGATACTTTAATAAATGAAGAGGGTGTAGCGGTTAAATTGGAAGAGCCAAAAGGTATAGAATTACCACCAAGTGGATTTGCTGTTGAAGATGCTGGTTATGTAGAACCGATGAAAGATGGTAGTGGTGTAAAAATATCTGTGAACCCTACATCAGAACGGTTACAATTGCTTGAGTCGTTTAAGCCCATTGGTTCTGAAATTAAAGGGGCAAAACTATTGATTAAAGCCTTTGGGAAATGTACAACAGACCATATTTCTATGGCGGGGCCTTGGTTGCGTTTTCGTGGTCATTTAGATAATATTTCCAATAACTGTTTAATTGGGGCGGTAAATGCATTCAACCAAAAAACAAATTTTGTTAAAAATCAATTAACAGGTGAATATGGAGGTGTGCCAGATGTACAACGTCAGTACAAAGCTAAAGGCATTAAAACTATTGTTGTAGGCGATCATAACTATGGAGAAGGTTCTTCAAGAGAGCATGCCGCTATGGAACCTCGCTTTTTAGGTGTTGCTGCGGTTATTGTAAAATCGTTTGCACGTATTCATGAAACAAACCTTAAAAAACAAGGTATGTTAGGACTGACTTTCGCAACTGAATCTGATTACGATTTAATTCAGGAGAACGATACATTCAACTTTGTAGATTTAAAAGATTTTGCACCAGGTAAACAATTAACACTTGAAGCGGTGCATGCTGATGGAAGTAAAAATGAGATTAAATTAAATCATACTTACAATCAATCTCAAATAGATTGGTATAATGCAGGTTCTGCTTTAAATTTAATAAAAAGACAAAACGCATCTTAATAAAGATGTTTGTAATAGTAAAATCCAGCTAAGAAAGCTGGATTTTTTATTTTGTAGCATTAAATAAATTCATATATAATTGTATTTTTACTAAAACCCTTTTTATGAATTCTAGAGCAAATCAACTAAAGGCATTTGATAAATTATTAACCATTATGGACGAATTACGAGAAGGTTGTCCCTGGGATAAAAAACAAACTATGGAATCGTTGCGACATTTAACAATTGAAGAAACGTATGAGCTTGGGGATGCTATTTTGGACAATGACTTAGAAGAAGTTAAAAAAGAATTGGGAGATGTATTACTTCATATTGTCTTCTATTCTCGAATAGGAAGTGAGACCAATACCTTTGACATAGCAGATGTTTGTAACGGAATTTGTGAAAAATTAATAAACAGACATCCGCACATTTATGGAGATGTTAAAGTCGAAAATGAAGAGGATGTAAAACGAAATTGGGAAAATTTAAAGTTAAAAGAAGGAAATAAAAGTGTTTTGGAAGGTGTGCCACAAAGTTTGCCAGCACTGGTAAAAGCCAATAGAATTCAGGAGAAAGTTGCAGGCGTTGGTTTTGATTGGGAAGAACCAAATCAAGTTTGGGAAAAAGTAGAAGAAGAACTTCAAGAATTAAAAAATGAAGTTGCTAAAGGTGATTTGGATGGTATAGAAAGCGAATTTGGAGATGTAATGTTTTCTATGGTCAACTATGCACGGTTTTTAAATATCAATCCAGAAAACGCCTTAGAGCGTACTAATAAAAAATTCTCAAAACGATTTCAATATTTAGAATCTAAAGCCAAAGCAATTAATAAACCATTAAAAGATATGACTTTAGCCGAAATGGATGTGTTTTGGGAAGAAGCTAAAAGTCTTTAAACAAGATAAAATGGTTTTTATCTGTTATGTATGTTGAAAATTTTAAATTTAATTTAAATTTAAA
>TARA_R110001583_G_scaffold9945_4_pt1 | contig 35044 bp, 28 predicted proteins | sample TARA_R110001583 | Tara Oceans TARA_R110001583 (sample SAMEA4398432) | marine metagenome | biome: Polar Biome; feature: [MES] marine water layer (ENVO:01000295) within the mesopelagic zone...; material: water (ENVO:00002006), including particulate matter (ENVO:01000060) such as...... | reverse complement strand
GCTGTTAGCTGTTAGCTGTTAGCTGTTAGCTGTTAGCTGTTAGCTTGCTTACTTAAGCTTGCTAAGGTCACGTACGGCACCTTTATCTGCTGATGTTGCCATCATTGCATATACTTTTAATGCAGCAGAAATAGGGCGAATACGTCCTATTGCTTTCCAGCCGATTGCATCTTGATTAACACGACGCTCAGCCAGTACTTCATCAGATACTTTTAAGTTCATTTCACGTGTTGGAATGTTGATATCAATAATGTCACCATTTTCGATTAAACCAATTACACCACCGGCTGCAGCTTCAGGTGAAACATGGCCAATAGAAAGACCTGAAGTACCACCAGAGAAACGACCGTCTGTGATTAACGCACATTTTTTGCCTAATCCCATCGATTTAAGGTAACTGGTTGGGTACAACATTTCTTGCATCCCAGGGCCACCTTGTGGGCCTTCGTAGCGAATAACAACCACATCGCCTTCTACCACTTTACCGCCTAAGATTGCTTCAACAGCATCATCTTGGCTTTCGTAAATTTTAGCTGGGCCAGTGAATGTTAAGTTGTCGTCATCAACACCTGCAGTTTTAACCACTGCACCGTCAACTGCCATATTACCGAACAAAACAGCTAAACCACCTTCAGTGCTGAAAGCATTTTCTAAAGAGCGTACACAACCATTTTTACGGTCATTATCCACAGTATCCCAACGACAAGATTGGCTAAAAGCTTTGACGGTGCGAATGCCTGCAGGGCCTGCACGATAAAAGTCTATAATCGCTTGATCTTTAGTTTGCATGATATCGTAATGTGCAAGTTGCTCTTTCATGGTTGGACTTAGAATCGTTGGAATATCACTATTTAATAAACCAGCTCTATCTAACTCGCCTAAAATGGCCATCACACCACCGGCACGATGCACATCTTCCATATGATACTCAGGAGTAGAAGGCGCCACTTTACATAATTGCGGAATACGGCGAGACATTTCATCCATTGCCTCTACAGTAAAGTCGAGTTCTGCTTCTTGAGCACAGGCTAATAAATGCAGAATAGTATTAGTTGAACCACCCATTGCAATGTCTAATGCCATCGCATTTTCAAAAGCAGGACGACTAGCAATTGCACGAGGTAATACACTATAGTCGTCTTGCTCATAATGGCGTTTTGTAATCTCAACAATACGACGACCAGCTTCTAAGAATAAACCTTCTCGGTCGGCATGTGTTGCTAACATTGAACCATTACCAGGCAGTGATAGACCTAATGCTTCAGTTAAACAGTTCATTGAGTTAGCTGTGAACATACCTGAACATGAACCACAAGTAGGACAAGCACTACGTTCTACTTTTTCCAGATCTTCATCTGATACATTTTTATCTGGGCCCATTACCATCGCATCAACAAGATCTAACTTAATGATTTGATCTGAAAGTTTAGTTTTACCCGCTTCCATTGGACCACCAGATACAAAGATCACTGGGATGTTTAAGCGTAATGCTGCCATTAACATTCCTGGGGTGATCTTGTCACAGTTTGAGATACAAACAATTGCATCTGCACAGTGAGCATTAACCATGTATTCAATTGAGTCGGCGATTAAGTCACGAGAAGGTAAGCTATACAACATTCCAGAGTGACCCATCGCGATACCATCATCAATAGCAATGGTATTAAACTCTTTTGCGATACCACCGGCTTTTTCGACTTCGCGAGCAACTAATTGCCCCATATCTTTAAGGTGAACATGACCAGGTACAAATTGAGTAAATGAGTTGGCAATGGCAATAATCGGTTTTCCGAAATCATCATCTTTTACGCCAGTTGCACGCCAAAGTGCACGAGCACCTGCCATGTTACGGCCATGTGTTGAAGTTTTTGAACGATATTGTGGCATATTAAGTTCCTTTAATTTTATTATTGTTTAGTCGTTATTACTAACCACCAAACAGAATTTTTTGTTTTTCATAAAACCGCGTCTGAATTGTCAGAACATGTCCTCTGATTTAAGCAGATTACATGTTTATTAACAACCACATCTTATGCACTGGCTTTCACCATCGCTTCTTGGCTTAATGTCGCTACCTTGACAATGCCAAATACTTTTTCAAGTTGCTTGGTTAATAAGCTGATTTCACGGTCACTATGTACTGTCAGAGTGAGATGTAATTCTTGTTCATTTTCAGAGGTTTCAGCTTGTAAATTTTGTACACTAAAACCGCGATGACGAACAATACGCAATAGTCGCTCTAAAAGCTCAGGACTATTTTGTCCTTGAATGATTAATAATGATTTCATTGTAAACTCTCCATCATTTTGTCGTTTGGTGCGCCAGGGGGAACAAGTGGCCAAACATTTTCTTCCTCAGAAATTGAAACATGAAGAAGGTAAGGGCCATCGCTTTCAAGTAATCGAGTTAAGGCACCTTGTAATTGAGATTTGACGACAATGGTTTCGCCTGGAATATCAAAGGCACTGGCTAATGTGACAAAATCAGGGTTGTCAGTAAGAATGGTTTCACTGTAGCGACCATCAAAAAATAGTTTCTGCCATTGGCGAACCATGCCTAATCGTTGGTTATCAATGAGTAGAATTTTAACGGGTAATTTTCTGCGCTTAATCGTACCCAACTCTTGTACATTCATCATAAATGAACCATCACCGGAAACCGCTATCACCATATCATTTGGGCGAGCTACCTGTGCGCCAACTGCTGCAGGAATACCAAATCCCATCGTGCCTAATCCCGAACTTGAAATGTGATTTTCTGGTCTATCAACAAACATGTGTTGTGCAACCCACATTTGATGCTGACCAACATCGGTACAAATAACGGTATCACGTGGTTGCATTTCAGCTAGTTGACGTAGCATTGCAGGCGCGTATATTGCTTCTCCCGGGTGATCATAACGATTAGCATAATCGACTTTCATTTTGAGTATTTTTTTACGCCACTCATGAGTATGTTCATGAGACTTAACGTTAAGAAGCGGTAATAGCTTCTTAAGATCATCGGTCATTGCTAATTCAACACAACGTAATTTATCAATTTCTGCTGCGTCGATATCAAGATGGATTACTTTAGCGTGTTGTGCAAATTCATCTAACTTTCCAGTCACCCGATCATCAAATCGAGCACCAATGGCAATCAATAAATCACACTCTTGGATAGCAAGATTAGAGGCTTTGCTACCGTGCATGCCAACCATGCCCATAAAATAGGCTGAGTCATGCGCAATCGCTCCAATCGCTTTTAAGGTACATACGCTAGGAATTTTTGAGGCCTCAATAAATTCACGAAGAGGCGCGATCGCATTCGCCATGCCAACACCACCGCCCACATATAATAGTGGTCTATTAGCAGCGTTTATCATGGAAAGTGCTTTATTAAGTTTATGTTGATCAATGGCTTCAGTGGTTTGTGCTGCATGTATTGCCACGTAATTAACCGCATCGCCGAGTTGAATGTCTTTAGGGATATCAATTAATACAGGTCCTGGGCGACCAGATTGAGCAAGTTTGAAGGCCTGTTCAATGATAGGCCCTAATTGGTCTGCGCTTTTCACCATGAAGCTATGTTTGGTACAAGCGAGAGATAACCCTAATACATCTATTTCTTGGAATGCATCAGTTCCGATGAGGTGACTGGCAACTTGCCCTGTAATTGCCACGATAGGAATTGAATCCATCAAAGCATCAGCTAACCCTGTTATCAGATTGGTCGCGCCAGGCCCTGACGTTGCAATGCAAACACCTACTTTTCCTGTTGAGCGAGCATAACCAATCGCGGCCATCGCTGCACCTTGTTCATGACGACATAAAAGGTGGTCAACACCCCCATCGTATAATGCATCATAGAGAGGCATGATAGCGCCACCGGGATAACCAAATACTTGCGTTATTTGATGCTGTTTTAAAGCTTGAACAACAAAGTGAGCACCATTCATTGGTTTCTTCCTAAGTTGATAGAGGCAGTTTTGTAGCTATTTTGCATAAAAGGAGGTGCTTCATTATTAAAAAAGTGTGTCTTTATAGCAAAAATAGCTGACTTTTTCAATTTTTGTCCCATTTTTGAACGATAATAAATTATTCGTATTGATATTTTTTTTATCTTATTTAGTAAGCGGTATATAATAAAAGATTCACTATTGGTTTAAGGGATCATCATGGCATTAGCTTCGCTTTTTTGTCGCGCACTTTCAGGCGTTGATGCACCTGAAGTATTAGTAGAAGTGCATTTAAGTACCGGGTTGCCTAGTTTTTCATTAGTTGGTTTGCCTGAAACCTCTGTGAAAGAAGCGAAAGAGCGTGTGCGAAGTGCGATCACTAATAGTAATTTTAAATTTCCTTTTAATAAAAAAATCACCGTTAATCTCGCTCCCGCTAACCTTGCTAAAGAAGGAGGGCGATTTGATTTAGCCATTGCTTTAGCAATATTGATTGCTTCAGAACAACTTTCTACGGAGAAAAGTCAACAATTTGAATGTTTCGCAGAGTTAACATTAGCAGGGGAATTACGATCTGTGGATGGCATTATTCCTTGTGTACTGGCTGCCAAAAAAGATAACAGAGGGGTGATTGTGTGCCCTGGCAATCAACATGAAACTGCGTTGACCAGTGTTCAAGCATTTGTTGCGAATAACTTAACCGATGTTTGTGCTTTTTATCAAGGAGTCAAAACCCTCCCTATTGCTGAAACGAAAATCCAACCTCCAATAAAACAACAACCAGATATGAGTGATGTATTAGGTCAAGAGCAGGCAAAACGTGTATTAGAAATTGCCGCGACAGGGAGTCATAATTTATTATTAGTCGGTCCTCCTGGCACGGGGAAAAGCATGCTAGCCGAACGCTTTATGTCTTTGTTGCCACCCCTTTGTGAAGAACATGCGTTACAAACCGCTGCCATTTATTCTGTCTGTGGAAAGGAACGTGAGGACTGGTATCAACCTCCGTATCGATCTCCGCATCATTCCGCTTCTTCAGTGGCATTAGTAGGAGGAGGAGGAAAACCAAAGCCTGGAGAAATATCGCTATCCCATCGAGGTGTATTATTTTTAGATGAATTGCCTGAATTTCCACGCTCAGTATTAGATAGTTTACGTCAACCTTTGGAAACCAATGAAGTCACTATTTCAAGGGCTGCTAATCAAGTGACTTTCCCGGCTAATTTTCAATTGATCGGTGCGATGAATCCAAGTCCCTGTGGTCATATTAGTGGTGACTTAAGACGTAGTACGCCGGACCAAGTTTTGCGTTATTTAGGGAGATTATCAGGGCCATTTTTAGATCGTTTTTCGTTATCGATTATCGTACCTCTGTTACCTAAAGGGCTACTTGCTAAGTCACAAACAGGTGAAAAGCAGCAAAGTGAAAGCAGTGCTGATATTAAAAAACGGGTTATGAAAGCAAGGGATGTACAAATCTTACGTCAAGGTAAGTTAAATCATAATTTATCGACTCAAGAAGTGGGCCTATTTTGTCGTTTAAATGAACAAGACGCATTATTTTTAGAGGATGCTATCAATAAAATGGGCTTGTCGATTAGGGCGTGGCATAGCTTATTAAAGGTAGCGCGAAGCATTGCTGATTTGGCGGAAAGTGAAAATATAGAGCGCCATCATTTATTGGAGTCGTTAAATTACAGAGCCATGGATAGATTATTAAAAAGCGTCTCTTAGCGAAATCATCATTATTCGTCCAAGTATCGTCCATAGCCAAGAAAAAAAGGCCCTTTAACTAATCATCGTTAAAGGGCCTTTTTAATGACTTAAATTGAAATAAAAATTACTGATTTAAATCTAATTGATAGAAGCTAACTTGTGCGTAATCGCCGGCGCTAAAACCATTGTTGGTACATTTTGATGAACCCACATTACATTGGTTATAGTTACCTGCTTTGAAATACATATAATCGTTAGCGTAACCTTCATCGTACTCTTGGCCTTGATATTTACCCGCCGCTAAGTTCATCGAGAATGTTTTCACCACTTCGTTTGCTTCGCCGATATTTTTCTTAAAAGTAAGATTCATGATATCGCCAACAATATTAACGTCGTAAGAGAACACTTCGCCTAATTTAATGCCATCGATAGGATCTGAGTCTGTATTTAATAATTTGTAGTGACCAAAAACATTGGTACGAATATCTGTACGGTGTTTGTAGTTGCCCGATGCTTTTGATGCATTAATTTCATAGTTCCAAGTGAGTGAACCGTGTTCGTGCCCTGGCAATTTGCGGTAAACAATTTTTAGTGGTTCATTATCAGAACCATGAATCTGGCCAATCACTGTCGAGAACGCACCTGTTTTTTCGTCGCTACCACTAGTGCTAACCCAATCAACAGATAACGTGGCTGCTAATTGTCCACCGATTGAACCGTATTCACTAGCATTGGCAGTCGATGCAATGGTGAAGTTATTAGCTGGATCATTATAACTTTCTGCCAGCATGGCGCGTAATTCGCTACGTGCATTTTTACTGTTTGGCGTTGTCATGGCTTTATTTGGTGTTACAAAAACCATAGCACCAGTTTTTGCATCGGTATAGAACCAATCAGGATGTGAAAAAGGTTTTTCATTTAACTGCTCTTTAGAAATTTCCATGACTTTACCGGCACGATCTGGTTTATCGTCTTCCATTGGTAAATTAATTTTCCAATTTGATAAATCAAAATTTTCATTAGGTGCTTTATTGACATCAAGTTTTGCTGTCAGGGATAAAGTATGAGCATTCAATGCAATTGGCATTGCTTTAGCTGGGTTTGCTGTCATTGGATTTACTGCGACAGAGTTTGATGCTGTAACATCAGTTCCACTTGTTGCACAGCCAAATAGTAATGAAGCGATTAAACCACTAAGATAAATTTTTTGCATGTATAGCACCTATGTTTAGTTATGAAATTTCTTGTTATCACAGAATGTATTTTAATAATGGTATTTTAAGTAATATTGTATTATTAGTTGTGATCTTGATAAGAAACTTTATATTTTTATGAATCTTTTACTGGTGGCATTCATGAAAATCAGAGGAGTATCACAAAAAATATTGCTTATTTATTTAGCTTGTTGGTGAATCGTTATAAATACTAGACATAGTGGTAAGCAGATCAAAAAAGGCTACCGAAGTAGCCTTAATCATTAACTTATCTCGTGCACTTTAAAGCGCTTTGATAGTCTCAATTTGCTCATTTAATTTATCACAAGTACTTTGTAGTTCTGCTTCTTTAGCGCGCTCTTTAGCGATAACCGCTTCAGGTGCATTACTCACAAAACGTTCATTGCTTAATTTACCTGAAATTTTATCTAGCTCTTTATTGGCTTTTTCTAATTGTTTAGATAATCGAGCCAGTTCTGCATCAACATCAATTAAACCCGCCATTGGAATTAATAGCTCCAATTTTCCGACTAGTGCAGTCGCAGAAACAGGTGTTTCCTCACCACTAGCAACAATCGTGACAGTTTCTAAATTAGCTAAAGCGCTTAAGAAGGCTTCATTATCCGAGAAACGGCGTAAGTCTTCCTCTGATGCATTTTTTGCTAATAAATTAAGGGGGGTTTTAGGACTGATATCCATTTCACCGCGAATATTACGGATGGCAACAATCACTTTTTTAACCCACTCAAGATCTTTCACCGCTTGCTGATCGTTAAGGCTTTCATCAAATTTAGGGAAACTTTCAAGCATGATGCTATCACCGCCTAACCCTGTAATCGCTTTAACGCGTTGCCAAATTTCTTCGGTCATAAATGGCATAATTGGATGTGCTAAACGCAATAAAGTTTCAAGTACAGTGACGAGTGTATTTCGAGTACCACGTTGCTGTGCTTCAGACCCTTTGAATAAAATTGGTTTAGTTAATTCTAAGTACCAACCACAGAATTGACTCCAAGTGAATTCATATAAAATATTAGCCGCTAAATCGAAACGGAAAGTATCTAATGCATGTGTATACTCTTGAATCGTATTTTGTAATTGACCTTGAATCCAACGATCTGCAAGGCTAAGTTGCATTTCGTTGCCTGCATCTGCGCCAAAACCAGAAGGATTTTCTTCACTGCTCATTAATACGTAACGGCTTGCGTTCCATAGTTTATTACAGAAATTACGGTAACCTTCTAAACGGTTCATATCCCAATTAATATCACGACCAGTAGACGCCATTGCCGCTAGCGTGAAACGCAGTGCATCTGTACCGTGTGCTTCGATACCACCATCAAAGGCTTTACGTGTCTGTTTTTCTATTTTCTTAGCAAGTTGTGGTTGCATCATGTTGCCACAACGTTTTGTTACTAAGCTTTCTAAATCGATACCGTCGATCATATCTAATGGGTCTAATACGTTACCTTTAGATTTAGACATTTTATCGCCATTTTCATCACGAATTAGTCCAGTAACATAAACCGTTTTGAATGGAACTTGTGGTTTGCCATTTTCATCTTTCATAAAGTGCATGGTCATCATGATCATACGTGCAACCCAGAAGAAGATGATATCAAAACCAGTTACCAATACATCTGTTGAGTGGAAGGTTTTAAGATCCATGGTTTGCTCTGGCCAGCCTAGTGTTGAGAATGTCCATAAACCCGATGAGAACCATGTATCTAATACATCTTCATCCTGTGTTAATACAACAGAGTCATCGAGGTTATTTTCACTGCGCACAGCCACTTCATCGTGACCAACGTAAACTTTACCTGCTTCGTCGTACCAAGCAGGGATGCGATGTCCCCACCAAAGCTGACGTGAAATACACCAATCTTGGATGTTGTCCATCCAGCCGTTGTACATGTTTTCGTATTGTTGTGGTACAAATTTTATGTCACCGTTAGCAACAGCTTCTTTTGCTGTTTTCGCAAGAGGTGCAACACGTACATACCATTGGTCAGTAAGCATTGGTTCGATAACAACACCACCACGATCACCATAAGGGACTGTTAAATCGTGTGGTTTAATTTCATCTAATAAACCTAATGCTTCTAGTTCAGAAACAACAAGTTTACGCGCTGCTTCTCGTGTTAAACCTTGGAATTGCGCTGGTATTGCGGTGCTGTAGTCATCACTTTTTTCACCGTTGCTATTAAACACTTCAGCTTCAGTGCGAATATTTGCTTCAAAATCTAATACGTTGATCATTGGAAGTTTGTTACGTTTACCGACTTCATAATCGTTAAAGTCATGGGCTGGTGTGATTTTTACACAACCGGTGCCTTTTTCCATATCCGCATGTTCATCTGCCATGATAGGAATTAAACGATTAGTGAAAGGTAAAACAACCTGTTTACCAATGATTGATTGGTAACGAGGGTCATCTTTGTTTACCGCAACACCAGTATCACCCAACAATGTTTCTGGACGCGTTGTTGCTATTACAATGTAATCTTTACCGTCAGCGGTTAATGCGCCATCTGCAAGTGGGTAACGAAAATGCCACATTGACCCTTTAATATCTTTGTTTTCAACTTCTAAGTCAGAAATGGCAGTTTGTAATTTTGGATCCCAGTTAACTAAACGTTTACCGCGGTAGATAAGGTCGTCGTTGAATAGGTCTACAAATGTCTTTTTAACCGCTTCAGATAAACCTGCATCCATGGTGAAACGTTCACGATCCCAATCAACAGAAGTCCCTAAACGGCGCATTTGTTGAGAAATATTGCCGCCTGACTCTGCTTTCCAATCCCAGATTTTATCGATGAATGTTTCACGACCTAATTCTTTACGAGTTTGACCTGTTTCTGCAAATAATTTACGTTCAACAACCATTTGTGTTGCGATACCCGCGTGGTCGGTACCCATTTGCCAAAGTGTATTTTTACCTTGCATACGTTGGTAACGGATCAAAGTATCCATAATAGTATCTTGAAACGCATGACCCATGTGTAAACTACCAGTGACGTTTGGCGGTGGAATCATGATGCAGTAGCTTTCTTTTTCCGTATCACCATGAGGTTTGAAGTAACCTTTTTCTTCCCAGGTTTGGTAGTTTTTTTGCTCGATGGCACTTGGGTTATATGTCTTTTCCATTACTTATCTTCTGTTTGATTATTTGAATTTGGACTTTCATCAGTCGTCGCAGAGTGTGTTTCATTTTCTGGCGAATTATTTTCGGATGAAAGAGTCGCAGTTGTTAGGCTCTCTTTTACTAAACTCTCTGTCGCTAAATTCTCTGTTACTAAACTTTCTGTAACCAAAGAATGCCCGAGTTTTTTATAGGCACTATAGCGTAAACGCGCTGACATTTTTAATTGTTCGTCGCTGGGAACAAAATCAATAATTTGTTGAAAATTATTTGAAAAATCAGGCAAATGTAAACTTAAGTTGATTAATATTGGGCGAGGGTGCGTTGGTGGCATCCAGCTGATTTCAACAGGAGTTCCAAACTTTGGACCTTCACCCAATAAATTATGGGGAACAAAACTATCCCCATCAAATTGCCACAGTGTCTCATCTACCATAAACGCATCTTGCTGATTATCGGTATAAATGAATACTTTTCTATTTTGCTGATAATAAAACGCCGCCATAATACAGGCCTGCATAAAATGAGCAGGCACTGAATTATTCACTTCATTCTGGACAGTGTTTTTGTCAGCGCTATCTTCGTTAAGAATATAAAAAGTGACTTGGCTCATTTAAAATTATTCGCTTTGTTCATTTTCGCTGCGATTAATTAAAAATTGCGTTAACAATGGAACAGGTCGTCCTGTCGCTCCTTTGTTTGCTCCTGCTGGTCGCCAAGCTGTCCCTGCAACATCTAAATGTGCCCAATTATATTTTTTGGTGAAGCGAGATAAGAAACAAGCCGCCGTGATGGTTCCAGCAGGGCGTCCACCAATGTTCGCCATATCAGCAAAAGGACTATCAAGTTGTTTTTGAAATTCATCGTCCATTGGCAATTGCCATGCTTTATCACTTGATTGATTTGATGCGTTGATCAATTCGTGAGCAAGTCCTTTATGTGGACTTAACATCGCACAAATATTATGACCTAAGGCCATGATACAAGCGCCCGTTAATGTCGCAATATCCACCACACATTCAGGCTCAAAGCGCTCAACATAAGTAAGCACATCACACAATACTAGTCGACCTTCTGCATCAGTATTTAACACTTCAACGGTTTGACCTGACATAGTTGTTAAAATATCACCTGGGCGATATGCATTACTTGAAGGCATATTTTCTGCGCCCGCTAAAATACCAATTACATTGATCGGTAAGTCTAATTTGGCTAATGCTTTCATGGTACCAAACACAGAGGCTGCACCACCCATGTCATATTTCATTTCATCCATGCCTGCGCCTGGTTTTAATGAAATACCGCCGGAGTCAAAAGTAAGTCCTTTGCCCACTAAAACAATCGGCTTTTGATCTGCTTCGCCACCATTATAATGCATGATAGACATATAAGCGGGGTTGACCGAACCTCTAGCAACGGCTAAATAACTGTTCATCTTAAGCGCTGTCATTTGCTCTGTATCGATAATTTCAGTCGTTATTTTATCAAAACGAGTCGCTAAGGCTTGGGCTTGTTCTGCAAGATACAACGGTGTACAAACATTCGGTGGCATGTTTGCCAAGTCTTTACAGATTTTTGAACCCGATGACACAGCAATGGCGTGTTGTAATGCTAATTCAGCACGAGGCAATTCTTTACGGCTTGGTACATTAAAGGTTAGTTTGCGTAATGGACGGCGCGTATTGTCTTTGTTGGTTTTGAATTGATCAAAGCTATATAAAGAATCTTGAGCTGTTTCAACTGCTTGACGAACGGCCCAGTAGCTATCACGGCCTTTAATATGTAACTCTGATAAAAAACAAATCGATTCTAACGAACCGGTATCATTCAGCGTCGAAATGGTTTTAGCAATAATTTGCTTATATTGTGTTTCAGTTAACTCACGCTCTTTACCACAACCAACTAATAATACGCGTTCGCTTGGTACATTAGGCACGTTGTGTAAAAAAAGTATTTGGCCTACTTTACCTTCAATATCGCCACGGCGAAGTAATGAAGTTAAATATCCATTGCTAATTTCATCAAGTAATTCAGCTGAGTGTGATAAACGACGTGGTTCAAAAACGCCAACAACAATGCACGCACTGCGTTGCTTTTCAGGACTGCCACTTTTTACAAGAAATTCCATATATACCCTTAATGCAGTGAATTTATTTAGGTTAACGATAGTATCTTTTATACTACTTAATAACCGTGATAATTGTTGCTACTTTATCAACTGACTGTGTAATTGCTTCATCTTGCGCGATTACTGCTAAACTTAGAAAAAACTTATCTGTTTTTTGTAAGTTTGAGTCGTTACAATACAACAATTATACTTAAATGCTAGAAACAGCAATTTTACCGTAATTACTTGCTTAATCCACTATTTTCATAACTCTAATTTCAGACTGGAGAACAGGGTGATACTTCTTCGTTACCTCATGCTAGAAACATTTAAAAGCCAAGTAGGCATTTTATTCGTTTTAGTGCTTATTTTTGTAAGTCAAAAATTTATTAGCATTCTTAGCCTAGCAATCAACGGTGTGATACCTGCGAATCTTGTTCTTACCTTGCTTTATTTAAATTTACCTACTTTGGGGACGTTAATGTTGCCAATTAGTTTCTATTTAGCGGTGCTTTTTGCTCACGGCAGGTTGCATGGTGAAAGCGAAATGGTGGCCATGACCTCCTGTGGTTATAGCCCGAATCAAGTGTTAAAAGCGACTTTTATTTTATCGTTGTTAACCTTTGCATTTGCTGCTTTTAATAGTTTATATCTTGCACCTCTTGCTGAAGATAAAATGATTAGTGTGATTGAAAATGCAGAATCAGATGCCGGAACCGCGACGCTAATAGAAGGGCGTTTTCATAAAACTTCTGATAATGGTGGGGTCGTTTATGTTGAAAAATATAAAGGAGATCAAAAGTTAGAGCGGGTTTTTGCTGCCCATTGGCCTCAAAACGCTGAGGCCGCGCCTTCTGTATTAACTTCACTAACCGGTAGCGTTGAAAATAAAAAAGATGGCACTTGGTTAACACTTGATAAAGGTCAGCGATATGCAGGCATTGTTGGCCAAGCACAGTTTGATAACAGTCAATTTGAACGTTTTGAAGTGCATATTGCTAACCGTGAAGTGCAAGAAAAAAAACGTGGTGTTGATGCCTTACCAACCGAAAAATTATTCTCGGTGAGTAATCCCAATTACCAAGCTGAACTTCATTGGCGATTTGCCATTCCGTTATCTATTTTAATGGTGACTTTTATGGCGGTGCCAATGGCGAAAGTGAATCCTCGTCAAGGACGATACGCAAAATTATTACCTGCTTTGGCATTGTATCTAACCTTTTTTCTATTACTTAGCACCTCAAGAAGCTTAATTGAAGAAGGCACTATACCCGCCGTCAGTATTTGGCTCGTACAACTTGCCTTTTTAGTGTTTGGTATTGTATTACACCTACAATCACTGGGAAAATTTACATCTGCTAAAAAAAGCAAAAAAAAGATAATGGTGGAATCGTAATATGATGGGAATTATTGATCGCTACATCGGTAAGACAATTTTTGCCTCAACGTTTTTAAGTCTTTTTGTTTTGATTGGGCTCAGCAGTATCATTAAATTTGTAGAGCAAATGAAAAATGTCGGTCAAGGGACTTACGATGTTTGGGCGGCTGCTTATTTTGTGATATTAAAAATGCCCGTTGAAATCGCGACTTTCTTCCCGATGGCAGCATTAATTGGTGCTTTAATCGGTTTAGGCAGTTTAGCAAGCAGTAGTGAATTAGTCGTCATGCAAGCCGCTGGCCTTTCTAAATTGCGTATTGCAGGTGCTGTATTAAAAACAGCTATTCCGATGGTCTTTGTGGTCATGTTTTTAGGGGAATTTGTTGCTCCTGAAACAGATAAAGAAGCATACTTAATGCGTGATCAAGCACGAAGAGGTGAGCAACAAGTCAATAATAAATATGGTGTGTGGGTCAAAGATGGCGATGCCTTTATCAGTATTGGGCGCATGAATGATCAAGCGGATTTATTTGATATTCAATTGTATTTCTTCGATAAAGAGATGCAACTTGAGAAAGCATTATTAGCAAGAAAAGGGATTTACGAAGAGGGTGAGTGGATACTAACAAATATCAGTAAAACAGAGTTTTTAGGTGATAAAACGCTCACCATGCATATCGATGAGTATTTTTGGAAAACAGAATTAACGCCTAAAAAACTTGAAGTTGTTCTTAGTGACCCTGAAAAAATGTCGATGCGCGATGTTTATAATTATATTAATTATTTGGAAATCAACGAGCAGGATGCTAGTCGTTATTGGTTAACTTTTTGGCGTAAAGCCGTATTGCCCTTTACCGTTATTGTGATGATGTTACTTTCAGTCTCATTTATCTTTGGAGGCTTACGTTCAGTGGCAATGGGCACGCGTTTGATTTTTGGTATCGCTAGTGGGTTCACATTCCACGTTTCGGGCGAATTATTCGGTCCTGCAAGCCTTGTCTTTGGTTTACCGCCGATATTAGGCGCCATCTTACCCAGTATATTAGTGCTTAGTGTGGCAATTTACTTACTTAGAAGGCAAAGTTAAAAATCAGCGGTTAGTTATTAGTTTGATATGACCCCATAAAAGTAGACACGGGGTCATAGTTGTTCGAGGCTAGAAACTCGCTACTCAAAGCTTTATTATCTTTAGTCGCGAGCTACGAGCATAGAGCCTCGAAGTTCATTATTCAAAGCTGCTTTATTATTTTGATAACTCCTAACGACTTATTTGCTTTTATCTTCGTCCATAAAGCCCATACCTTTAAAGCCTTTCCAATTACTCAGCTCTTTTGTTAGCACAATCACTTCACATTCAGCCCAAAGATCTTGAAAGGCATTACGGCCACTAAATAACACTAGTAGATTACCTAAGCCAAATGCGGAGGTCGCCATGCGAATTAATGATTGGGTAAAGCTAATATTACTGCCATCACTATTTTGTACTCGCAAACGCCATGCTTTCATACCAATTGTCTGTCCGCCTTTCGTCCAGAAATAAGCATAAAATGCAATGGTAATGAAGGCCAAATAAATTCCAAAAATGGTACTTTGGCCTAAATAATCAGCCGTATCTTGGTATGCCTCAAGATTAATTAAGCCTACTTGATTACTGATAATAACCACTAAAATAGCCACAATAACAGAGAGCATTAACACGGCAATTAATGCAAATAAGTCATAAATATAAGCCCCTAAACGTTTAAAAAGGTTAGCGCGTGGGCAACTTTGATATTTTTCTTGTAGCGCTAGTTTTGAGTTTTTTGTCTGATTAGGCTTAGCCATATTGATCCCTTTAAAAATAGAAGTCGATAGTGTATCAGTTTGTTAGGAAATGATAAGTTGTGATTTACGGTGACTTTTTAAGCGGTTAATCAGAAAGCATTTAAAAATGCTTGTTTGTCACCGAGCGATGAGTATAATCAGTTTCACAAATTAGTCAGCTACTATTTTAGTTAACTAAATGCCGCTGTGGTGGAATTGGTAGACACGTCGGATTCAAAATCCGATTTCGAAAGAAGTGACGGTTCAAGTCCGTCCAGCGGTACCAAATATAAAAGGCTCAAATCAGCAATGATTTGAGCCTTTTGCTTTATACGGATTCAAAATCTCTAAACCTCAAGGTATGCGAAAGCAGTGACGGTTCAAGTCCGTCTAGCGGTACCAAACAAACATTAAAGCTTCGATTATGTCGGGGCTTTTTTGTATCCGGAGATTTATTTTGACCAGATTCAAAATCTCTACACCTCAAAGTATGCGAAAGAAGTGACGATTCAAGTCCGTCTAGCGGTACCAAACACATGAAAGAGCCTCAATACTTAAGGCAAGTGTTGGGGCTTTGTTGTTTGTAAAGCTTGGTTTTAATCGGATTTAAAATATCTACCCCAAAATATGCGAAAGAAGTAACGGCTCAAGTCCGCCTTAAGGTGTAAAGTAAATAAAAACATGTGCTTATGAGGTGTTTGTTGTGATCGCTAGTTCATATTGCCACATATAAATAGCTTTTTAAGATATTAAGAATCTAAGGTTAAATGACTACTCTGGTTATAAAGGGGAGCAATACGCTTTATAAAAGAAGCTAGTTTAATCACTATGCCACTACAATCATAACTGATATTAAATTTTAGCCACACTTGTTGGTTTTCTGGGTAAAGATGGTTGTAACTGTGAGAAAAAAAGAGGAAATTAAAGAGGTAGATAATAAAAACCATAACCGAATGTTAAGAGAGGTAAATTTTCTTGAAAAACATTAAAACCATGAAAGTTTTTGGCAGTGCATTACTTATTTTTGGTTGTTTTATCGCTGTTCTTATTTTGGGGGTTTATTTTCTCTCAGAAGATAAGAGTGAAGTCGAGAACATCACCGCACAACACATCATTTATCAATCGATAGGCAAGTTAGGTGGCTTTTCAAATGATCCATACGCAATAGCAAAAACAATAAATGTGCTTAGTGACAATATAGATAACCCTGATATTGAAGCAATTGTTAACTGCTACACAAATACCAGTGCCACTGTTTTTCGTGATTACCTAAGAGCGGTCAATTTTTCTATGGGGCAATTTTGTAAGGTACAGCAAAATTTGGAAGCAACATCGACATCTAATCAAAATAGTAGCGATAGGTGTACAGAGCCTAAATCAATGATTATGAGTGTAGATGAACTTGAAAAATTAGGTCGCAAATATACGGGAAATTTAGCAACAGATTTAGCCCGCTGTAAAATTTGAATGATCCTAAGGTGGTGGGTATCAGTAAAACAAGTAACAGCCTATTTATAGCAAACGAACTAAAAAGGTCATCATTCTTGCTGGTTAAAATGATGACTAACTATGTTGTGAATTTTGAAGTGAGAACAACTCTCTCCTGTAACTCACTCCTTGGTATAAAGGGACTTTAAGTCGAAACATTACTCTAAAGTATAAGTGCACACTAAAAAGAAACAATTGCGCAATGAAAAATAATAAAATTGATTCAGTATTGATTGCTCTTTGTTTAGTGATTGGGGTTGGCTTGTATCATAAAGAGGCCCTTGAGCATTTTTCTCATTCCTTGGAGAATATTAGAGTAAATTCAGCACCTAATGTTGGCATAAGTAAAATAGGGCAGTTGCATTACTTCGGGGATATAAATGATGAGGGGTATTAATTATTACGAAAATTGTACAGTGATTCTAAAAAGAAAATAACGAATAAAACGTTAATAATGGGAAGTAGGGGAGGAGATGCATTCGCCGCCTTAAAAATAGGAAATTTTGTCAAGGATAAAAAACTCAGCATTAAAGTTCCGAGTTTATGTTTGTCAGTTTGTGCTCATTATATATTTCCTGCCGCTAATTTTAAATACATAGGAAAAAATGCGCTTATTGGTTTTCATTGGCCCGATATTAGTGGCACTAAATTATCACTTGAAGAGTTTTTGACGAGTATTAGTGTGAATTCTAATAAGCTTAAAATAGATAGTAATGATTTGATACAAACTGAAACTCGTCAACTACCCGCTGCATGTATATTACCCCCTGAATTAGCAACGACTCCAGTTCAACGTGAAAAAACGATCCAAGATACGATCAAGTCCTGTGCTAAGCATCTGAATCGGCAAACAAGGTTTTTTTATAAAAAAGTCGGTGTTGACTTAAGATTGCTTGAAGCGGGAATCCCTAAATTAAAGCAAGCAATAACGCAAAACAATAGCGAAATTCATTGGTATTACTATGACCTTGAATCATTAGAGGCATTTGGTGTAGAACGAGTCATTTACCCTCATGACTGGGCGCCTCAAAATAATCCAGAGTATAAAAATATGATTGAGATTAAATTAAGGGATTGGCAATAAAGGTTATGATTGATCATGGTATCTCTCAGCCATTTTTCCTTCCAATACTGTTGTGGTTAAATAAAGTTGGCCACAAATTTGTAGAGCTTTGTTGTGTAATGGATCTATTGCAATATAGGTCATGTCACTGGTTTTACGCTAATGAGATAAAATAACTGATCCACTACAGGTTGTCTTAAAAAATGACCGATTAATCTGGTTAAATTCGATAAGTAGACAATACTTGTTCTTAACATGTCCACCTTTCTGATAAGGAGATATTTAGTGAGACATTTATACGTTCAGTTCTGTCTGTTTTCGTTTTTGTTTTTTGTAAGTGCATTATCTTTTGCTGCTAATATCCGCCCTGTAATGATTTATGATACTAATGTGATTATGGATAATTCATGGAATGAAGTAATTCATAACGGTATTGTTCGCTTTGAGCAAAAAATGAAGATCGATGTAGAAGAGGTGAATATTGTCGATGTTCCTTCTTTTACTGAAAAAGTCTCTAAGTATGTTGAAGAGGGCTATGGTCCTATTATGTTGAATAATGTCGACAGCGGTAAGGACGTTATTCTTAAAGAAATTCTATATGCTTACCCCCAAACTCGCTTTATCGTTTTTAACGGTATCTTTAATATCCCTAATGCCTTTTACTTTATGTTTTCATATCAAGAGTCTTCTTTTTTAGCTGGATACCTTGCGAGTAAAAAAACTAAAACCAATAGATTAGGGTTTGTTGGTGGAATGGATATTGCCACTATTCGCAGCTTTTTATGTGGTTATATTAGTGGGGCTCGCTACTACAATCCTGATATTAAAGTTGACTGGGACTTTATCGGGAAGGATTTTTTAGCTTGGGATAGGCCTGAAGATGCATACCAATTAGCTTTAAAGCAGATTGATAAAGGCGCTGATATTATTTTTACACCGTCAGGTGGCAGTTCTATTGGAGCCTTAAGAGCCACTCATGAACGAGGTGTTCTTGGCATCGGTGTCGATAGTAACCAAAATCATCTTTTCCCCGGCTCAGTGCTTACCTCTGCTCTCGTCAAGGTCGATAATGCAGTCTTTAGAGCGTTGTTAGCTGCACAAAGAAATATTTGGGGTGATCAGATAAAAACTATGGGGTTACAAGAAAATGGTGTCGGACTTGCTTATGATAAATATAATGCGCCACTTATTTCAGAAAAGCTGAGAAATGAAGTCGAGGCGGTAAAAGAAAAAATCATATTAAAAGAGATAAAAATTAACAATTATGTGCATGATAAGCAGTGTAATATTAATGGAGAAGTTCTTTTTTAATGAAGATATCTAATACTATTAAAAGTACTCTTTTTTTAGCCCTTTTTATCGGCATTATCGTACCGATGTTATTGGTCGGTGCGTACACGATTAAATCAAGTGAAGAGCAATTATACGATGATTTCTCTACCCTTCGCGCGAAAATAACATCCAATATCAGTAAGGGAATGCAAGATCCCTTATATTATTTTTCACCCAATAATGCATCACTTGTTCTCGAAGTCATCAAACATGATGAAAAAATATCAAAAATTGAAGTCTATGACGTATTGAGTGAATCCTACTTTATTATTATGGATTTTCCTCATAGAAAAGAAGGGGGGGTTTTTGTTAATCAAATAGATGTGGAAAGAAATGGAGAAGTGCTTGGGTGGGTAAAAGTTGAATTTAATGATAAACAATATCAAGAGCTATTAAATGATAAAAAAGAGCTCTTTCTGCATAGCTTCTTTTTTACTTTCCTTGTTTCCATCTTAATTTTAACCCCGCTTTTATCTTATAAAATTTTACTTCCTTTAAAAAAGCTTCTACGTCAATCCAGAGAATTTGAGCACAATAAGTTTGAATTAACTTACATTTGGGATAAAAACGATGAGATTAATATTTTGGGACACAGCTTTGAGAAAGCTCGCCGGTCTATTTTAAAACTCATTGGAGAGCTTCAGGATAAAAATGCAGAGCTTGAAAAACTATATGCAACAGATCAGTTAACGATGCTCTGGAATAGGTACAAATTGAATGATATTTTAAATAATGAAATGGTAAGGTCAAACCGCTATCAAGATTATCGGTTTGGGTTGATTATGGTAGACCTTGACCACTTTAAATTGGTTAATGATACTTATGGCCATCAAGCAGGTGACGATGTACTTTGTGGGGTAGCTTCTATTTTTAAAGAAAATATTAGAACGACAGATATCGCAGGGAGATGGGGGGGAGAAGAGTTTATGCTCATAATATCCCATGCAGACAGTGAAATATTACTCAAATTAGCAGAGAAAATAAGAAAGATGATCGAAGCGCATTTTTTTGAAAATAAAATCCATCTAACCGCGAGTTTTGGTGCTTCGATATATCGCCACGGAGAAAAGATAGAGAAATGTATTGCTCGCGTTGATGAAGCATTGTATCAAGCGAAAGCGGAAGGTCGTAATAAAGTCATTGAAATACCCTAGAGCCTGTTGATCTATCAGAAGTGTTCTTTCGCAGAAATGTATTATTTTCGATGTGTCTTTAAATGCACTCTTTTAAAAACATTCTTTAATAACATTATTTGATAAATAACGGTCTAGATGGCTTAATGAGAAGTTCTTTTTATTATTAAAATATTTTAGTCAAACGTGCATTCATGGTTGAAGTGAAAATATCATATAGAAATAAGGAATCTGAGAATGGAGGCTAATATTGAAAAAAAGATTGCACTGGTCAAAATTATAAGTGGCATTATTATCTTGTATTCACTTATCTTCCCTATTTTAAGTTACCTCGGTTCAATTCCACAAAATTTATTGCAAAACTTAATGTTGTCCGGCTTTTGGGTTACGGGATGTGTTAGCTTATTTTACTTAAAGAAATCCCCCGAAAAATATAAATATATCTTTAATATTATTCTTAGTGCCGGATTACTTATCTCGACAGTTGCATTGATTAATGTTCCTGGAGATGATTTTAGAACTATTTGGTTTTATTTTATTGTTGTTATCTCTTTTTATGTCGGAGGAAAAAAAGTTGGGATGATATTCTCTGCTGCTATCTTTAGTATATTTTTATCCTATTTCTTCTCTCCATTGAACAATATCGATACTGTCAGCTTTATAAGTATGATTGTGAGCCTTTTGCTTATGGTACAACTTAGCTTTTATTTTACATCGAATATGGCGTCAAATGAGCAAAAGATTATTAATTATCAACATAATCTTGAATCGATGGTGGCTGATAAATTGTTAGAGATAGATAGTCTTAATCAAGAAATTATTGTTACTCAACAAGAGGTGATTTATACGCTCGGTGCAATCGGAGAAACACGTTCGCAAGAAACAGGGTTGCATGTAAAAAGAGTCGCAAAGTATTCCTACCTATTAGCAAAGCTCTCTGGTTTAGATGAAAAAGAGGCATTTACGTTGCAACTTGCAAGTCCAATGCATGATATAGGTAAAATTGGGATTGAAGATGCGATTCTCAATAAGCCGGGGAAATTAACCGCAGAAGAATTCAATATTATGAAAGGACATGCCCAAATTGGTTATGAAATGCTAAAACACTCGCAAAGGGATATCTTTAAAACAGCAGCCATTTTGGCTTTGCAGCATCATGAAAAATATAATGGAACGGGCTATCCCTCTGCTTTAAAAGGAGAAGATATTCATATTTATGGTCGTATTACTGCGTTAGCGGATGTTTTTGATGCGCTTAGTAGCGCAAGAAAATATAAAAAAGCATGGACAGACGAAGAGGTATTTAATTATCTTAAAGCAGAAAGCGGTAAACATTTTGACCCTAAATTGATCACTCTATTTTTTGATAATCTTCCTACTTTTTTAGATACTCGCGAACAATTCAAAGATTAAATATCACTGTTATAAGCATCTTGTAATTGATTTTTGTTTGTTTTTTTGTGCAATGTGATGGCAAAGTATTATACCAGTCCGCTTAATTTAATGATCAGATTGGTAGGCTGATTGGTATCAGAGCTATTATCTAATCGTTTTTGTTTATTCCCCTATTTGGTGCGTAAGGCTTTTTGTTTTATTCCAAATTAGTGCGACAAAATGCTTTTGTTATAACTTTATTATCAATTTATTACTTTTTGAAAAATTAACTCTAAAAATTATCTCTAAAAAATAACTGCATAACTGCCAAGTGAAAATAGAATAATTCCCCTCTGTGAATCGATGACAGGCTGAAAGCCAACTTTATTTAGATTTTTTATGATGATATTTAGTTAGCTCTTTTGAGTATTACGCTAAGTATATTATTTGCAATTTAGGTTCTGCTTAGACTTGGCTCGATCCTTGTATTGTATTTTAATTAACCAGTCTAAAATGCAGACTAAAATATCATCAGGGAGGAATTATAATGCAGGATACATTGACCGTTGTTTTAGCCGGAGGAGTAGGCTCTCGCTTATCACCACTGACAGATAATAGAGCAAAACCCGCCGTACCTTTTGGGGGTAAATATCGAATTATAGATTTTACCTTAACCAATTGCCTTCATTCCGGTTTAAGACGAATTCTTGTATTAACTCAATATAAATCTCATTCATTACAGAAGCATTTACGTGATGGTTGGTCTGTTTTTAACCCTGAACTCGGTGAGTATATTACTGCTGTGCCACCACAAATGCGTAAAGGAAATAAATGGTATAGCGGTACTGCAGATGCCATTAATCAAAATTTATGGCTTTTGTCGCGTAGTGAAGCAAAGTATGTCGTAGTCCTTTCTGGCGATCATATTTATCGAATGGATTATGCGCCTATGTTGCAATCTCATAAAGATAATGGTGCAGATTTAACCGTTGGGTGCATGGAAGTACCTATCAAAGAAGCCTGTGAATTTGGTGTCATGGCGATAGATGAAAACAATAAAATAATTGCATTTGAAGAGAAACCTGAAAATCCGCCTCCGTTACCGAGTGATTCTGAAAAGAGCCTTGCTTCTATGGGCATTTATATTTTTACCACTGATGCATTGATTGATGCGTTAGAAAAAGATGCGGGCAATCCCGATTCTAGCCACGATTTCGGTAAAGATATTATTCCCGCTTTGATTAAAAAGGAAAAAATCTATTCTCACAAATTTGGAGAGCAATCCGGACGTGTTACCAAAGATGCTTATTGGCGTGATGTTGGTACCATAGATTCTTTTTATCAAGCTAATATGAACCTGTTAGAACCTGTTCCACCAATGGATTTATATCAAAGTAACTGGGCAATTAGAACCTATGAACGCCAGTTGCCTCCTGCAAGAACGACCTCTTCGGCGACGGGGAATGAAGGTGTTTTTATTAATTCTCTTGTCTCTAGTGGCGTCATTATTTCGGGAGGATCTGTGCAAAACTCAGTATTATCATCCAATGTTAAAATCAATGATAATGCCATGATCAAAGGTAGTATCTTGTTTGACTATGTTGAAGTGGGCGAAAACTGCCAGCTAAAAAATTGTATTATTGATAAACATGTGAAAGTCCCAGCAGGAACTCAAATTGGTTATAATAAAGAAGAAGATGCTAAGCTTTTCAAAATTTCGGAAGGAGGCATTGTTGTTATTCCTGAATCATATCAATTCGAATGATTTGTAGTCCTTTTTATGCTGGATATCAGATGTTCAACGCTACATTGCGAATAGATTGGCATATTAGAAATTAGCTGCTGTGTTTAAAAGCCTCATTGAATTTTTCACTTGTGAGAAGCTGAAATTTCCAATGAGGCTTTTAAGTAATACCATTCTGCATAATCTTGTGATCAGGGTTTATTAAGGGAAAATGATGGAAAGCAAGGCGCATGATTGAGTAATAGCTCGCTATTGCGATTGAATGCAACGACGCTATCTATTATTTTAACCAACAAGATAGATCAGATACTTATGCAGATTGGTATAAAGTCTTCTTTATTGTTGATAATAAAAGATCACTCTGGTTGTTAGTGGCGTGCTGTTTGCGATCTCTTTTGGGATGTTTTTCAGCTTCACCTGTTCGCTTCCTTTGAATTGAAAAGAAAGATTATCAATATTATGTTTTGTGAGGTTCACGGTGCCACTGTATTCCCCCATCATCACTTCAATGTTTACTTGTAATTTATTTAAGTTTTCAACTAGTGCTTTGCTTCTTGGTGAAATTTTACTTTTTCTTTTTTTGACTATATATACCGTTTGTTGGCTTTCAGTGCCTTTTAAACCCTTGTCGATATCTTGGGCTGTTAATTTAATGGTTGGTTGAGATGAAACTTCAAATCCTTTTAGTAATAAATTTTTAAGCCCATAAGCATCTTCTTCGCCTTTAAACTTTTCCGGTATTACTTCTTGGCTAGGTTCAAAGGCAACATTGATTTCAATATTAACCGTATTGTCACTCTTATTAGTGGTATAAATAGCTTCATTAGCTATTAGTTTAGGTACGATTTTAGAGAGAGTATATTTCATACTTTCTATATTAATGACGTCACTATTGGTTTGTTCTTGGATCACTTTTTCAGCATTTTCAATGGCGAGTTGTTTATTTGCGTCATCTTCGTAACTGGCGCTATTAGTGTAAATGTCGTTTAATAGTTTTTGTCTGGCAGTTATTAACGCTTCAGCGGGGGAGTGTCCTGTTAACTGTAATTTCGTATCGATCTGTTTAAGTTCGCTAAGTAATAGATTATTTTCTTCGACTGCCAGGTTAAACTTCTGTTTTAAAACGGTATCTTCATTTAGTTTATTTAACTTTGCTAACAGGTTTTTTTTATCAATACTGATGTTAACGGTCAGGAAAACCCCCATATTTTGTCCTGCCACAAAATAACGTTCATTAACGATGCTTGAGATCATTAGTGCAGATGCTAATTGAGCAATTTTTTCCTGTGTAAATTGGTCGTTTACTTTTCCTTCTGAGGCATGAATATTACTACCGGCAAGTTTAGATACTTTAATATTGTTTTCCTTCATGGCAATATTTCGAGCAAGTAACTTGGTATGGTTATCTCCTAAAGTATAGGGAATGCCCACTTCAACCTGAAAAAAATTCTGTGAATCTTCACTGATGGTTAGAGAGGGCGCATTAGTGCTATTTAATGCAAAAGTATATGAGCAAGTTAGGCTAAAAAGGACAAATGAAATAGCTATCAACATCTTTCTATTATATGTTTTCATGATTGTTACTATCCTTTTTTATATGCCGACAACATCTGTATTAAGCTGTTGATGAATGATCTGAAAATGTTAAAAATAATTTAGCATAAGCGCTTTTAAATTTTGATTTTAAAAGATTAAAGCAATAAAAAACAAGCGATATTAATTATTTTGATGTGCTGATTCGATAATCATCGAAAAGTAGAAAGGGGCATCTTTTTCACCGATAGGGCACTTGCTGAATGTGCCCTATTAAATCAAGAGAATGATTGGTCTTTAGTCAATGATTGGAAATTTATCTGATATCCAAGCATAAATTCTGTCAACATCCTCTGCTTTGCATAATTCACTACCATGATTCATGGTGGCAGCTGTACCTGCAGCGACTCCTCTTCTGGCTGCTTGTCTCATGGATAAACCATTAGCTAACGCTAAGACAGTTGCACCAACCATACTATCTCCTGCGCCAACAGTGCTATTCTTTTGTACTCTTGGTGGGACTATTTGCTCACAAATATCTTTGGTGACTAATAATGCGCCTTGAGGCCCAAGCGATACCAATACGACCTCTGATTTCCCTTCGCTAATGATCTGTCTGGCTTTATTCTCTAGCTCATCCGGCTCAATAAATTCTGAATTAGTTAACACGGCTAACTCATTGGCATTAGGTTTGATTAAATATAACCCTCCTTGATTAACCGCTTCTTCTAATGCATTACCTGAACCATCATAAATAACTTTGATGTCATGTTGTTGGCAAAATTGAATAATATTCGCAACTACATGTTGGGGCATATCTTCAGCGATGCTACCACTAATGACGCAATATTGTGCATCATGGTGGTTTTCAAGTAAGCTTTCTAAGAGAGATTGCTCTTCCGTTGAAAGGCTAGCTCCAGGCATGATAAATCGATATTGTGCATTATCGTCTGTTGTTACGACATTCAAATTTTGGCGTGTCCATTGTGAGCATGTTACAGGCTCTGTTGCTACACCTTCCGCCGTTAACAATTGTGTCAGTTGGTCACCTGATGAACCCCCAGCAGGATAAATAGCAATCGACTCACCACCAAGTTTGTGGATTGCACGTGAAACATTAATGCCTCCGCCTCCTGGTTCAAAGATAGGTGCTGAACAACGTAATTTTCCATCAGCAATAATACGCTCTGTTGTTGACGCACAATCCAAAGCAGGATTGAGGGTTAAGGTAATTATTTTTTGCATTTTAATATCCTTGCTATTATTAGCGATTAATAAGCACGAAAAGTGTGTATTTATTTTTTACATTAATGTTTAACTAATAACATATCACAAGGAAGGGTCGTTAATAATGCATTAGTCGTGCTACCAATCCAAAATTGCGACAGTTTATTCCTTGCGACTAAACCAATAAATAACACATCTACTTGATTGTTTTTTATATAAGTAGGTAATCTTTCTTCTGGTTGCCCTTCAAGTAAAACTTGTTGATCTTTATCGAGTCGATATTTTTTTGAAAAATCTTTTAGAGCATCTTGATGTTCCGCCATTATTTTCTTTTTATATTGTGAAAGGACGGGAGAAATATAACAACAATGTGCAATGCATTGTTTGGCTTTTAATGCAGCTCCCCAATGTGCCATAAGTTCAACAATACTCTCATCAATCGTTTCCGGGCGTGCATTTTCATGCAAAGGATCAATGGCGCCGAGTATATTAATGGGATGTTTCCAGATTTTATTAGTTAATAATAAAATAGGGGCATTAATTTGCGTTAGCATTTGAAAAATAGGATGCCTTTTGGAAAGCTGAGTATCCTCAATAACCACTAAACTATTTGTGTTTTTTGCAATTTCCTTATTAATTATTTTTGTGTAATCAATGGATGGGCAAATCATGATGTCTGCTTTAATCGCATTCATTTTAAAGAAATTGAGTAATTTAACCTGTTTTTCAGCCAGCAGAATATTTTCATCATTAAATAATAATGATTCATCATGTAATAAATGTGAGTACCAAGGTGTCGGAGATTTTCCTCTGGCATCTATTATGATGGTTATTTTTTTTTGATGGATGTTAGCCAAATGGACTATTTTATCTAGTGATATATTTTGATAAAAATAACGGCTATCAATAAACCAAATTAATTGCTCTGTTTTCATGGGGCATATTTCACTTAAATGAATGTTAATAAGGAGACAACAAGCTAGTATATTAGCTTATTAATTAAATTTATAAGGTGGTGAATTCTGCTTTTAGGTCACAAATTTAAGGGATAATCTTTATTGTCTATTAGAGGATAGAAATATAAACATATCACATAAGAAATGTTGTTTATATTGAAAGAAATGATGTGTAAAAATCACTTATGAGTGATTCTTAAGTAAGTTATAACCTTTGCTTATGATAAGTTAACACCGCCATTCTAAAGGCAAAGGCTTATGTTTGAATTTATCAATACCTTCATCGCTAAAATCAACGCTTTCAGCGCTAAAAACTCATCGCGAAAAAGGTCAATAGCAAAGGGATAAACAGATAGTTTTCAAAAATTTTAATTTAAAGTCAGTGGTACTAATGTACACCGACTTAGATAAATTTATGCTATTTGTAATATGGCATTTCGGCCACCATCATTCATACCATTATCTACATAGGCATCTGCATCTGTTGGTAATAACATGATTTTTTGGTTGTCATCGTTAGTTGCTTGGAAAATGTATTGGAAGCTTTTAGATGCTTCTGTTGACATGTTAACAACGGCTTTAAACTTTCCACTTTTGAGTTGTTTGAGTTCAATTGCTTGCCATTCATTATGTTCACAAAGTAATGCGATACTGGTTGCATTTTGTGCATCTTTCTTTTCAATTTCAAAAGTAACTTTAACTTCGGGTTTTGATTTTAAGTATTGTTTTTTAATAGTCATAATAATTGGCTCATAAAGTTGTGACAACGATAACTATAATTTACTGCAACTAATGGTTAAATTCTAGCCATATTTGGGTTTTTTTTATTTTAAATCAAATTGCAGGTTGATAATTGACTGGGTAAAATTCTTTTTAAGGTAGAAGCCTCGTGGTCGAACTTTAATAATATTACCTTTGTGATCAAAGGCATCGGTTAACGCTTTTCCGTTAGCTGCTTTGGGACGTAATTGTAATACTTCTCCATCTCGTGCACTTATTGACTCTATTTCCCCAAGTGCTATTTTCTCCATTAATTCATTCCAGTCTGCCTTTAATAATTGTTCCTGTGATGCTGTTGCTCTCCATAAAAAACCATTACCCACGATGCGCTCTTTAAGCGCGATTGATCGTTCTCCTTGCACGGGTACCCACAACACTTGACTAAGTTTGTTACGAATATTGCTATTTTCCCAGGTTAATCCAGTGGTATTGATAATAGGGGCGGAGCATACAAAGGTGGTTTCTAATACTTTTCCCGCATGATCGATTGGGATTGTTTTTAATTCAATGCCTAAATGCTTAAAATCTTGTTCTGGTTTACTGCCTGCGGTTGCACCTAAATGCCATTCTATTAATTGTCCGACCCATCCTTTATTAGTGCGTAAGTCTTTGGCCATTTTAATACCCGCCATTTCAGCAAGCTCTTGTAATGAATGTCCGGCAATATTTTCACACAGATTTAATAGTTCTTGATTTGAGGTCGGCATTGCGATCATAGTTTATGGCTCTTATAAAAATCAGTAAGTCTAACAAATATTCAAGGTTATTCATCGCTTTATCAAGGTGCTTACACAGAGTTATCCACTTTTTGTGTGAGTAACTAAAAAATTCTAAATTGATGCATTATATTTCTAAAAATAGAGGCGTAAATTTTCAATAAATGTTTTTTTTGTTTAATTATAAAGCAAATAAATTTTATAAAGCGCTTGGTGTTTATTTTTTGAACGGTGAAGATATTCACATTTGATTGTGAATTGTTATGACTGGTTTTATGTACAGTTTAAAGGAGAGTGTTAAATTTTAATTGATTTAACTGATTGATAGTTAGTGGGTAAATTGTATTTAAATTAAAAAAATAAAGATCTTGCATATTATATTAGATAAATTTGTTTGGGAGTTTATTCCCTTATGCACAAACTTATGCACAGTTTTCGTGGATATGTATCACTTTTCTCACTATCAATTTGATGAGGCCCGCTTTCTGTGAAAGAATGGCTCACTGTTTAAATTATTAGGCTCGTGCTAACACGACGCTAACCTTACCTAAAAAGAATAAATATAGGGTAATGGTCTAACCTTAAAGGTGTTTTTTAGTGATAGATACTGATGGCTATCGTCCAAATGTAGGTATCATCATTTGTAATAAAAATGGCCAAGTCTTATGGGCGAAACGATACGGACAACACTCCTGGCAATTTCCTCAAGGTGGAATAAAAGAAGGCGAGTTACCAGAGCAGGCGATGTATCGAGAGTTATATGAAGAAGTTGGTCTTAAACCTGAGCATGTTAAGTTATTAGCAACAAGCCGTTCTTGGCTACGTTATAAACTGCCTAAACGTCTCGTTCGTTGGGATTCTCCTGATCCTATCTGTATCGGACAGAAACAACGTTGGTTTTTATTGCAATTAATAAGTGATGATACACAAATTGAATTTGAGGCTTGCGGACATCCAGAGTTTGATGATTGGCGTTGGGTGACATATTGGTACCCTGTTCGTCAGGTGGTATCATTTAAACGAGAAGTTTACCGTAAAGCATTAAAAGAATTTTCTGCTGTTGCATTTTCATTAATGAAAACAGCCAATGATAAAAAAAGAAATAAGCGTCATCGTCGTTCTCCATATAAAAAGTAGGTAATTTTATTTAAGGGTTGTTCATGTTGTTAAGTCAGTTGCGAAAAATTGTTGAAGAGGTCGGTGAGGCTAAAAATTTAATCGCCGCGATGGATACATTGGTAATGCAAACGAAGCTGGCGATGAAAGTAGATTGTTGCTCCATTTATATTACTGATGATCAAACACAACAATTAAATTTAATGGCCAGTGAAGGGCTTATAAATAATAGGCAAACACAACAATTCTTGAAATATGGAGAAGGGGTGGTTGGGTTAATACACCAAAAAGGTGAACCCTTAAATCTGGCTAATATTTCCCAACACGCTCATTATAAATATCTGCCTGGTAGCCAAGAAGACAACTTTAATTCCCTCCTCGGTACTCCTATCATTCATCAACGCCAGGTGTTGGGTGTACTTGTTGCACAGCAAAAAACACCCCGTTTGTTTAGTGAACTGGAAGAATCCTTTCTGGTGACACTCGCAATGCATTTAGCGAGTTTATTAGGTAATACTGGGTTACGCTTACAATTAGGCTCGTATTTTCAACCAAGTAGTGCAGTTAGCCTGCAAGGTTGCCCTGCCAGTTCGGGTATTGCGATTGCCCCCGCTTTTGTTGTTAAAACCATTTTGACGTTAGAAGAAGTGAAAATAACAAAGGCTGCGTCTGCGGCTGAAGAAATATTGTTATTTGATAAAATGGTTGAAAAATGTAGTAACGAATTCTCAGGAATGGCATTAAGCCTAAAAGAACAACTCTCTAAAGATGCCTTTGCGCTTTTTGATATTTATTCGCATATTCTTAATGATAACGCTTTTATCAATGCTATTTATGACAAAATTAACAATGATCATTTAAATGCAGCGAGTGCAATCAAAGTCGTTGCTGATGGGTATATTGTTCAATTTGAGGCCATGAGTGACAATTATCTGCGTGAACGAGCCTCTGATATTCGTGATGTCGCACAACGGCTTTTATATCATCTCACTCAACAGGTAGATGATTTTGTTGATTTACCTAAGGAATTGATTTTAGTGGCTAAAGAAGTCACGTTATCAATGCTTGCTAGTGTACCCACTGAAAATTTACGCGGTATTATTTCTATTCACGGCGGTACTAATTCACATGTTGCCATTTTAGCGCGAGCATTAGGCGTTCCTGCAGTAATGGGGATTTCGCTGTCATTAAATGATTTGAATGATCAATTATTGATTGTAGATGGTTATGCTGGATCGATAGTGTTATCACCTGCTCCTGCACTATTAACGCAATACCAACATTTTTTAAATGAAGAGAATGATTTAAAAACATTAGTTGCTTCAGGCGCACATAAAGAAGCAATTACCGAAGATGGTTTCAAAGTAGATATCCTTTTAAATACGGGATTAAATGTCAATCAGCATGCCGCTATTGCAGGACATTTTGATGGTATTGGTTTATACCGAAGTGAGTTGCCTTTTATGCTCACGGATGCTTTTCCGACGGAACTGCAACAGGAAGAAGCATACCGAACCTTATTAGAGCAATATAAAACCTTACCGGTCACCATGCGAACCCTTGATATTGGTGGTGATAAACAACTCAGTTACTTCCCTATTGTTGAAGAGAATCCTTTTTTAGGATGGCGAGGCATTCGTTTTACGCTGGATCACCCTGAAATATTCTTGATACAGCTTCGAGCTATGTTAAAGGCTAATATAAAAAGCAAAAATCTGCGCATTATGTTACCCATGATCAGTTCTATTAATGAAGTGATAGAAGCTAAACAGCTCATCCATCAAGCGTGGAATGAGGTGAAATACGAACTAATGTTATCTGCTGAAGATTTCTTACTACCACAAATTGGTGTCATGATTGAAGTACCTTCTTCTATCTTTATCATTCGCCAACTTGCACAGGAGGTCGATTTTATTTCTGTGGGTAGCAACGATCTTATTCAATATTTATTAGCTGTAGATCGAAATAATAGTCGCGTTTCTTCGTTGTTTGATAGTTATCATCCGGCTGTTTTACAGTGTTTGAAAATAATTATCGAAAATTCTAATTGTTATAAACTCGAAGTCAGTGTTTGTGGTGAATTTGCAGGAGACCCAATCGGTGCAATGATATTGTTAGGTATGGGATATCAAAAACTGAGTATGAACGCTAATAATATGGGTAAGGTTAAATATCTTATTAATGCGTTGCCAAAACATGAACTTGAAGAATGTGTGGGACTTGCTTTAAGCGCCAATACGGGCAAAGAGATTCGTGAAATTTATATTAATTATTTAGATGAAAAAGGGCTCGGAGGGTTTATCCGAGCCGGAAAATAAAAGATTAAGTGGCTTTGTTTTAACTTAAAATCTAAAGCCACTTAACTTTATTCTTATGCTATTTTATTCGCTTTCATTTCTTCAGCACGACAAGCCGCTGTGGTAAACAATACATCTGTTGAGCTGTTTAATGCCGTTTCCGCAGAGTCTTGTAATACACCAATAATGAAACCAATAGCAACCACTTGCATTGCTACTTCATTCGGAACACCAAATAAACTACAGGCTAATGGAATAAGTAGTAATGAACCACCTGCCACCCCTGATGCGCCACAAGCAGAAACCGCTGCCACAATACTTAATAAAATCGCGGTCGCGATATCAAATTCAATACCAAGTGTATGTACTGCTGCTAACGTTAATACGGTGATCGTAATGGATGCACCAGCCATATTAATGGTTGCACCTAAAGGAATTGAAACAGAGTAGGTATCTTCATGTAATTTGAGTTTTTTACAGATTTCCATATTCACGGGAATGTTCGCCGCTGAGCTACGCGTAAAGAAGGCTGTTACACCAGATTCACGTAAACAATGGAAAACTAATGGGTAAGGGTTAGTGCGTAGTTTTAAATAAACTAATGCAGGATTAACCACTAACGCGATAAAAATCATACATCCAATCAAAACAACCAACAGTTGTGAATAACCTAATAAGGCAGAGAACCCCGTTTCTGCGGCTGTTTGTGCAACTAAACCAAAAATACCAAAAGGCGCAAAGCGAATCACAAGGTGAACTATTTTTGTTACTGCCTCTGATATATCATGTAATGCGTTTTTTGTACTTTCATTGGCGCGTTGTAATGTAAACCCCAAACCAATCGCCCAAGCTAAAATACCAATAAAGTTACCCGTGATAAGTGCGTTCACTGGGTTGTCGACTATTTTAAATAGCAGTGTATTTAATACCTCAAGAATGCCTTCTGGGGGTGTTGCTTGAATGTCAGTTGCTGTTAATACCAAAGTCGTCGGGAATAACACACTGATGATAACGGCTGTTGTTGCCGCTAAAAACGTACCAATGAGGTAAAGGTGAATCACTGGTTTAAGATTAGTATGGGTGCCTTTTTCTTGATTAGCGATAGAAGATGCAACTAAAACAAACACTAAAATGGGGGCGACGGCTTTTAATGCGCTAACAAATAAACTGCCCAAAAAAGAGAGAGAAATTGCTGTTTCAGGAGATATGACTGCGAGTATAACGCCTGCAACAATACCAATTATAATTTGCAATACTAGACTGCCTTTGAAAAATCGTTCTGTCAGCGTGGAGGTGGAATTCATGTAAAATACCTATTTAAAATAATTAAAAGCAAATATTAGAATCCTTTAAATATGACCTAAGAATTAATTTGCTATGCGTTTATATGTTACCAATCGATAATATTGGGGGCATTGTAAATAACTTAAAGATTAAATTCTTTATTTAGATCATTGTTATTGGGAAAATTAATTTTTCTTAATCATTAATACCCCTACGCCACAGGTCACCATCAACATACCAATAATCATATAAATTGTGATAGGTTCATCTAATAAGTAAATCGCCAAAATAATCGTAAAAATAGGACCGAGAGTTCCCATTACGCCAGTTTGTGTTGGTCCTATTCGTTGGATGGCTTCAGACATCATAAAGCTTGGTAATACAGTACTGAAGATTGCTAATAATATTAACCAACTCCAGGCTTCCCCTGTAATGATTAAATTGGCAAAATCGATTTGAACTGCACCATGTGCAAAAACCAATAAGGAAGAGGCTGTCATGGCAAGCGAAGTAAATAATAATGATCCTAAGTATTGAATCATTGGTTTGCTCAGTAAAACATAAAAAGAGAAACTTAACGCAGCTCCCATTACTAAGCTGGTACCTAATAACACATTATTGCCTGTGATTTGTAATTCTTGGCCCATGACAACCCATAAACCCGCATAAGATATAAAAAGTGATGTAATGAGGCGCCTAGTCAGTGGTTGTTTAAACATAAAATAACCAATGATTGCGACTAAGAATGGATAAGTGAATAGGGTTAAGCGCTCAAGTTGTGCGCTAATGTATTCAAGCCCCATTAAATCAAGTAAGGAGGAAAGGTAATAACCTAAAAACCCTAAGCCGAATACTTGCAATATTATTTTCTTAGAAATAGGACTATTGCTTGGAACATTTTTGCGTTTGTAAAATAAGAAAATCAAGATGACAATATAAAAAGGCACTGCAATAGCCATTCGTAAAACCAACACTGAATTTGCATCTAAGCCTTGTGCATAAGCAAATTTTATAAAAATAGACTTCAATGAGAAAAGTAGTGTGCCAAAAAGGGCGAGTAACATGCCAACTTTCATATTTAAAACTTAATGTAAATGAACGGTTAAATAGACTATCCAGTTTCGTAAAGGACTTCAAGAAGGTATGATAATGATCTTTATCAAATCATTAAAATGAGACGCATCAATGTCTGCTTCAAACTTTGTTTTACCTAAAATTGATCCTATTGCGATCAGTTTAGGACCTCTCGATATTCGCTGGTATGGATTAATGTATCTGGTTGGATTTGTCTTTGCATTTTGGATGGCGAATCGTCAATGTGATCGCTCTGGTGGTGTTTGGACACGTGAACAAGCAAGTGATCTGCTTTTTTACGGGTTTATGGGCGTTATTTTGGGAGGACGAGCAGGTTACGTCTTCTTCTACCAATTTCCTCAGTTTTTAGATAATCCGCTCTACCTTTTTAGAATTTGGGAAGGTGGTATGTCATTCCATGGTGGTGTCGTTGGTGTTATTAGCGCTATTATTTTTTATGCGTTAAAAAATAAACGTTCTATTTTATCCGTAGGAGATTTTATTGTTCCGCTCTTACCTGTTGGTTTAGGCGCAGGTCGCATTGGTAACTTTATTAATTCAGAACTCTGGGGGCGAGTGACTGATTCTCCCTTTGGTATTGTTTTTTCAAATGGGGGGCCATTGCCTCGT
>TARA_R110001583_G_scaffold63563_2_pt1 | contig 35093 bp, 34 predicted proteins | sample TARA_R110001583 | Tara Oceans TARA_R110001583 (sample SAMEA4398432) | marine metagenome | biome: Polar Biome; feature: [MES] marine water layer (ENVO:01000295) within the mesopelagic zone...; material: water (ENVO:00002006), including particulate matter (ENVO:01000060) such as...... | reverse complement strand
GAGTGTCCAGATCCTTATTTTGTTCAGAGGAAAAATTCGGCATTTTAATCGGTAACGTGTATGTACAAGCTCCGTAAAAATGCAGAAATCAGCCTCTTAACGTTGATCTATAGGTATATAATCACGAGCATCCTGACCGCAATAAATTTGTCTAGGACGTGCGATCTTGTTATCCGGATCATCTAATAACTCCTTCCACTGTGCAGCCCACCCTGCAGTACGGGCAATTGCAAATAATACTGGGAACATACCAACCGGAAATCCCATTGCCTGATAGATTAATCCGGAATAGAAATCAACATTTGGGTAGAGATTTCGAGAAATAAAATAATCATCCTGCAGAGCAATACGTTCAAGTTCTAACGCGATTTCAAGCAACGGATTTACCCCCGTTACAGCGAAAACATCATTTGCTAATTTTTTACAAATCTTAGCTCGGGGATCATAACTCTTATAGACACGATGACCGAATCCCATCAGTTTTTCACCCTTTCCTGATTTAACCGATTGAATAAACTCGGGAACAGCATCCACCGAACCTATCTCGCCTAACATAGTTAATACCGCTTCATTAGCACCGCCATGTCGTGGTCCATAAAGCGCAGCAATAGCGGCCGATGTAGCCGAGAATGGATCGGCATTAGAGCTCGCGACTGCGCGCATCGCACTGGTACTACAATTCTGTTCATGATCGGCATGCAGAATAAACAATACATCAATCGCTTTTCTGAAAATGGGGTCGGGTTGATATTTCAGTTCACTTGCCTTCCAGAGCATATTCATGAAATTACCAATATATGATAACTGTTCATCTGGATAGTTATAACGCAAACCACGGCTGTGACGGTAAGCAAAGGCAGCTAGGGTCGGCATTTTACCTATCAAGCGACAAATTTGTTGATGAATGCAGGCTGGATCATTAATATTTTTAGCTTCAGGATAGAAGGTAGATAGTGCTCCAACGGTACCAACGAGTGTGCCCATGGGATGGGCATCATGACAAAAATTATCAATCAGTTTTTTGATATTCTCATGAATAAAAAAGTGTTCGGTAATATCAGACCGCCATTTTAGTAGCTGCTCCTTATTAGGCAATTCACCATTTAAGAGTAAATAAGCAGTCTCGATAAACGTACTTTTTTCTGCTAATTGCTCTATCGGATACCCTCGATAGCGAAGAATTCCTTTTTCTCCATCAAGAAACGTCACACTACTTTTACATGAGGCCGTGTTTGTATAACCCGGATCATAAGTCAACAGACCAAAATCTTCTGATGAAGCTTTTATCTGCCTAAGATCAATTGCATTAATAGAAGCGCCATAACAAGGATAGCTTCCATATTTGATAGGAATTTCATACCTTTTACCCGTACGGTTATCAATAACAGTTAAACTATGTGCACTCATGATATTACCTCCTGTAGTGCCTTCTCGATGGAGAATTAAAGTAGGAAAAAAGAGCAAGATAATTAAAGTTTAGTCGTTTACAACTAATTTTCAAACAGTGTAGAGAGGAGTGAAAGAGCGGAACCGATAACTTGCTTTGGTGCATTAGTTATGGGCGATAATTAAAATCGAAGGCGTCATTTTCTTTAAGGTGATTGTGCCTGTTTAGCAAGTCAGTAAGGTAAGGCCCTAACGCCCCCAAAGCGAGTTAAAAACGGATATCATGGCTCATTATTTAAAAGTCCGCTATGAGCCTCTAAAGCGGACGTTAAATAAGTTGGTGTTCTGGCTCGCTAAGGGGCACAAAACAGCCTAGAATTTTTACTCTATTTTTCTGTCGCGAACACCTCATTTACGCTCGTTTTCTCCCAGTAGCGAGTTAATAAATAACATTCTATATATGTGAAATTTAATTTTTCTTTTTTATTTTTAAATAAAAGTAAATACATTGAGTATGTTTCTAATTAATATCTTTGAGTGAAGATTTAAGATCTTGAAGTAATAAGTTAACTCGTTTTGGGCGGTTTTTTTCTGAGTCTTGCAGGAGGGCTACAATATCAGCATCAGGTAACCTATAATCTGTAAGTATTTCTTGTAGTTTCCCTTCTTCAATCTCCTGAGCAACATCCCATTCAGAACGATGTATTATTCCTAAACCTTCTGTTGCCCATAATTTCACTGCTTCTGCAATATTACAAACTAACCTAGGCTTTATGCGGAGATTAAATGATTGACCACTATTTTTGTGCTTGAATGACCATTGCATAGTGTCTTCATTATTTTCTACCAATGCTATGCAATGATGATTTTTTAAGGATTGAGGTGATTTTATTTCATCAGCATTTTCTAAATACAGTGGTGAGGCGCAAATAAGGCGGCGGTTTTTTGCTAATACTATTCGAAACATAGAAGAATTTTTTAACTCTCCAATAAAAATAATAATATCTGCATCTGGTGTGGATTCTTTATTTGGGTGATCTGACAATAATAATCTTACTTTCAATTGGGGGTATTTCAGAGAAAATCTACCTACGATTGGTGCAATATGTTTTTCACCAAAACCAATAGGCGCTAATATTGTTATTGTCCCTGATAGTGAAGTTTGATCATTTTTCAAATCAATTGCTAATAAATCGATATCATTAAGTATGGATTTACATCGATTTGCTAATAACTCCCCACTTTTAGTTAGTCTGGAATTTCGAAAATCTCTTTCAACTAATTTCAACGATAATTTGTCTTCTAAAGTTTGCAGCCTTTGAGTGACCGTAGGGGCTACTACATTTAATTTTTTAGCGGCAGCAGATAAACTTTTTGTAGTTGATATAACATAAAAAAATTTCAAGTCAATAGATGTTAGCATTAAATTTTTCCTTATTGCCGATTCAGAAATGATGAATGTTAGAACTATACAACACAATGATATTAATAGTTAAACATAACTAATGACATCATTAAGGGGAAAACAATGGGAATGGTAGAAACTGTTTTACACACAACTGATTTAGATCGTATGGGATGGCTTGTTAAACACCTTATTAATGAGAATCAAATAAAATTAAGCTCTATTACGTATATTCACTCAGAAATAGAAAAAATAGCCTTGGCAATACTTTCCGATGGTTTTTATGTTGGTAATGAAATACTGGGGCCTTCACTCTTAGAATTAGATTCTTCGTGGTCTAGTTTTCATTCATTTTGGCGTTCCTTAAGGACCGATAATTATATGCAAGATGGAGGTCAGTATCGTAAGAGGAGCTATTCTACAATGTATTCTCACTCGAACGACGTTTATAAAAAGCCGTATATGCCTCTTTATAAATCCAATATATATAATAATTTCGCGGGTAACGTATCTCGATATTTTGATGAAACAGATCCTATGTTATATGAAAACAAACATTTTAAATCAGCGTTAACTTTAGCTTTAAATACTTTTAATTTATGCGAATCAAAATTGGGGAATATTCAGCCGCAATGGTTTATTGAAATAGACCAATATCGTATTGTTACTGAAAATGGGGTTGACGGTAAACCGACTCCAGAGGGCATACATAGTGACGGAACTACTTATTTCTTACTTCTGCTTGTTGATAGGAATAACGTAGAAGGGGGAGTGAGTTCTATTTATGATAGTGAAATGAACTGCGTATTAACTAAAAAGTTAACCAACCCTGGAGACGTTATGCTTATAAACGATACTCATATGTTACATAGTGTCAGCGATATAAAAAGTACAAGCGAGAATGGAAATAGGGACATATTGCATATCTCATTCACCAATTTAGATTCAATGAGTTCAGTAAAAAGACGTTGGGGATTAACTCAACTTGACTTAGAACTTTTTATTAATTTAAGGGGGGAAGTATGAATTTTTTAGAGTTTATCATTACTTGTACTTTATTCAGCATCTCTCCAGGTTCGGGAGCAGCGGTATCAATAAACAATGTGATAACAAATGGATTCAAAGGCGCAAGCTTTGGCATTGTCGGTTTACAATCCGCATTGGCATTACACCTCTTTTTTATTTACCTTGGTATTGGGTTATTGGTTTCACAATCACCAATACTATATAATTTGATTAAGTATCTTGGAATTATCTATTTAGCATATTTGGGAATAGAAAAAATAATTAGTAGTTTTAAACATAAAAATATATTCCTATCTAATAGTGCAAAGCAAAGTGATGCTGTATTAATGCAGCAAGGGTTCACAGTTAATTTGACAAACCCAAAATCAATAATTTTTTTGACTTCATTTATACCTCAATTTATAAATGAAAGTTCAAATACAATGATTCAATATTTGTTGTTAGGTGGAATTGTTGTTTTTATAGATACAATCGTTATGTTTATATATAGCCTTTGCGCTAGCTTTTTTAGATCTTACTTGACTGAAGGGAAAACGATACAGAATATAAACTTCATATTTGGAATCATTTTTATAGGGATTGCTATTTCAATAGCAATATAAGTTATTTGTATAGAACGATTAAATGTTTTTTAAAGAGTATAAAGTAAATTATTTCGTTTCGATGGAGGTAAAATGGAGACTCAAAAAATTATTGGTGTGTTGTGGCTAAGTAATCTTGGCCACAAATTTGCAAGTTTCTAGGGAACGTTTTTTTTGGAGGCTTCCCCTGGAGGCAGAGGGTCAAGTTTTTAGTATTTAGCCACCTATTTGTAGCTTCCTGAGGCGCTTTGGGGGCGAAAGCGACTTACCAGTTATGTCCGCTTTGTCGGAACAGCTGACGTTACATAGTTCAAAATAGCACATAACTCATATGGCGCTTTGTGATGCCCCTTTGCGACATTGAAGCTCTATTATAGTGACCAATATTACTTAGCCACAACATAATCTATCACAATAATTGTAGCCACGAATTACCCTTCAGATGTACTATAATAATGGATGTAGAATACTTTTTTTTGTGATTGCGTTACTAGGAGAGTTATTATGTTTTCAACGAACCAAGTAAAAATAATTCATGCAAGTGTTGATCAAGTTTGGAACCGAATTAACGACTTTCATCGCTTAGATTGGGCGCCTACTGTGATTGAGCGTGTCGAAAAAATTGGACATTTAGCAGGTAATGCCCGAGGGGCAAGGCGGCGATTAAATGGGTATCTTTATGAAAATTTATTAGCCATTGATGAAGTGAAACATCAGATTAAATATAGTGTCGACGATGGGGAATTTCCCATTACCAAACAGGATATATTTAATTACGTGGGGATTATTAAGTTAAATGAAACCAAGGAGGGGGTAACTGAGATGGTATGGAGTTCTTCTTGGGATTCAAAAAATGAAAATGCTGTTGCGTATTATCAAGAGATTTATGTCGCATTGATGGAGGAATTAGATAAATCATTTCATTTTATAGCAAATAAAGAGTTTAAAATAGCGTCCGTTATTTCGATGAATTCACACGTTAATCTGATAAATAATTAACAAATTGTAATGGTTAGTTTTAAATTATCAGATAATGTAAACTCAGTTTCTCTCACAAGAGTTAGCTATAAATGAAAGAACCATTGAGACTTTTTCTGAAATAATCGCACACAATGCACTGAGCAGGTCAGGTCTTTAACCTGAATTCTCGTAAAGTAATAAGTTGATTTTCTAAGTCGCTTTGTGCCACTTTGCGAGCTAGAAAACTAAGGTGCGAAAGCCCCTATCAAGAGAGTTAGAGGAGTAATAAGAGAGACAGTCTAATTGTTGGTCCCTCTTTCACTTTTAAGCTTTCAAACCTGACCGGTCGCCTTATCAAACTGTAACTCACACAACTTTTTATATAATACTGAACTAGTTAATAACGAATGATGATTGCCAGTGTCAACAATCCTGCCTTTATCCATTACCACAATTAAATCAGCGTCTATCACGGTGGATAAACGATGCGCAATAATAAGCGTGGTTCTGTTTTCCATTAAATCATTCAGTGCTGCTTGCACATGGCTTTCACTTTGAGCATCTAAAGCACTAGTCGCTTCGTCTAGCAATAATACATTAGGATCTTTTAAAATAGCTCTCGCTAAAGCAATTCGCTGTTTTTGCCCGCCAGACAAACGCACACCTTGTTCACCTAAAAAACTGCCATACCCCTGCGGTAATTGATTAATAAACTCATCGGCATGTGCACGTTTTGCGGCATCTATTACTTCGACATCTGTTGCCTGTGGATTGCCGTAACGTATGTTGTGCCATACATCAGAGCTAAATAATATTGGCTGCTGCGGCACCATTCCCATCGCGTCACGTAAATCTGTTAATCGGAGTTGGGTGATATCAGTATCATTAAACTTTATCTGGCCTTGTTGCGGGTCATAAAATCGTTGTAATAGTTCAAATAGGGTTGTTTTACCTGCGCCAGAGGGCCCTACTAAAGCGACGGTTTTACCCGTTGGAATGATTAAGTTAATATCATGTAGTGCGGGCGAATTTGGCCGAGAAGGGTAAGAAAAGTTAACCTGTTCAAAACTGATAGCAGATGATGCTTGTGCTTTCAATGCACTAGGCTGGCTCGGTTGTTTTATATCACTTTCTACTTTTAATAAGTCGAGCAAACGCGTTGCTGAACCCGCTGCACGTTGAAGCTCACCATAAACCTCTGCAATTGTCGCCACTGACATAGCCACCATTATCGCGTAAAAAACAAATGCACCTAATTCGCCACCTGTCATCTTACCTGATAACACGTCCATACCACCAACCCACAACATAGCGCTAATGGTGGCAAAGGTTAGAAAGATGACAATGGCAATCAAAATAGACCGTTGTTTTACCCTGCTCTTTGCCACAATAAAGGCTTTCTCAACTTCATGACCAAAAGCAACCTGTTCTCTGGCTTCATGCGTATAACTTTGTACGACTTTAATGTTTTGAATGATTTCGCCAGCATACGTGCCAATATCAGCAATGGCCCCCTGCGAACTTTCCGCTAACGTTCTCACTTTTCGGCCGTAAACTATCATAGGGATTAAAATAAAAGGAACAGCTACCACAACAACTAAAGACAGTTTTAAGTTGGTGACAAATAACATCACCAAACCACCAATCAACAATAATAAACTACGTAGCGACATAGAAAATGAAGAGCCGATAATTGACTGCAATAACGCAGTGTCCGTTGTTAAGCGAGACATTAATTCGCCACTTCTATTTTCTTCGAAGTAACTGGGATGCAAAGTGACGATACGAGAAAAAACTGCCTTTCGAATATCGGCACTGACACGTTCACCTAACCACGACATTAAATAAAAACGACTAAAAGTACCTACTGCCAATAAGCTAATCAGAAAAACTAAGCCTAAAATAGCCTCTTGTAACTGTTGCTCTGAGCCCGCAATAAAACCATTATCGATGACAAATTTCACTGCTTGTCCTAACGACAAATTAACGGCAGCAGTCACGAATAAAGCAAGTAATGCCAATGCGAGCATTAATTTATAAGGTTTTATAAATGAAAATATAGGTAATAAGCTATTAAAGGCTTTAAGCTTTTCTTTTTGATTACGGGTGTCATCAACAGCTGTATTATCTACAGAGGTATTATTCACAATTTGCTCAATATGTTAGGAAGTGATACCAATTTACATTAGTAAGAATTTTATCGATGAAAACTAAAAGTTGGCGACTTAAGGCTTCATGGTGCCAAAGTACGAGTAGTTCAACTAGGACATAGGCTTAGAATTTGCCTTTTGCTACTATACGGCTTGCTCGTAAATAATATAATTTAAAAGTATGCCAGCTGATTAATAAGCTAGAAGATTCTCATCGTAGTGACGACTTATTATGCTACCCAATTAAATAAGAATAAATAGCATAATAATAATTAAGAACCTAAAAAAGAAAAAGGCAAAAAACAAGATCTAACCCTATTGGTTTGCTGACATTTTTTAATTGCTAACTATCCATTGAATCAACTTGTTGGGAATGATGGATAAGTTGTTGCTTTTTTTACTTATATCCACCTCCTAAATGCTTTTTAAATTTTACAGCGGGCTAAATCTGTTGCGAAATCTCCCGTATATTGACGGCCTAGTTTTTCAAGTTCATCTTCGCTCATAATAATTGAATTAGGCTCTTCACACCTATCACTGATATTTTGATTAGATGTTGATGTAGCTTCTAAATTTTGTTGTATCTTACAAAACTGCCCCATAGAAAAATTGAGCGCTCTTAAGTGGTCACGAAAAACAGTGGTACTGGTATTTGTGTAGCAGTTAACAATTGCTTCAATATCTGGGTCATCTATGTTGTCGTTAAGCATATTTATTGTCTTTGTCATTGCACCTTCACCATTTGAAAAGCCACCTAACTCGCCTATCGATTGATAAATCATATGCTGTGCTGTGATGTTTTCAACTTCATTCTTATCATCTGAGAGAAAATAAACACCCAAAATAAGAGCAGCTATAAAACAACCAAAAATAAGCAATGCACTACCAAAAGCTTCCATGGTTTTAATGTTTTTCAAGATATATTTACCTCACTTAATATGCTGTTCTGAGTTTTATTATATACCTCATTAATTTCCTCTTTTTTTGTTACATATACAACCATCTTCACCGAGAAAACTGCAACAAGTATGGCTAAAATTTAACACCTGTTATGATCTATTAAAAAGACTTATCTACTTTGTTATATTTTTTTCTGATTTAATCGGATTTTTTATCTACTATTTCAATAGCATGGGGGAGGAATTTGCTTTTTCCACTATATGGTTTGCTTGTTAATAATGTGCCTTAAAGTATGTATACCTGATTTATAAGTTAGACAATTCGAAGCGTCATAACTACTTATAACGCTACCCAATTAATTAAGAATAAATAGCATAATGCTAGTTAAGAACCTATAAAAATAAAAAGGCAAAAACAAGATCTGCCCCTTTAGTTTTTAATAATGGCCAAAATCAATTAGCCACAATAGTTTTCAAATTAATATTTAAAACACTCAGTATCCCTTTCAAAGCTTCTCTTATCGCTTTTTCGCTTCCCAAGTTAATGGGTTTATTTCTCCATTTGCATATATTGGAAGCTTTAACGGAGCATCGCTGGGTAAGAATTGAGCCCATGTTCTATTTAAAGCGCATACTCCATATTCCCTAACTTTTCTTACTTCGTCAGTATTTATAACATCCGTTAAGATAAAGTTTGAAACCCCTGGTGATTTTGCTCTAATATTTCCCTCCGGATCAATGATAATACTTTCACCCGTACCAGCTGGAGCAGAAGCATTAACACTTGCGATATAAACTTGATTCATAATCGCTTGTGCTTGTAGCAAGATCAGCTCTTTACTGCGGTCACATGTCGAAGTTTGAACTAAATTTACAATTAAATCCGCGCCCATCCATGATAGTTGTCGGATAACTTCAGGGAACCAGATGTCATAACAAACGCAAAGTCCAACTCTACCAAAACCAGGAATATCGAACACATTCAATTCATTTCCTGGTTTAAATGGTTCAAACGGACGCCATGGAAAACATTTACGGTAACTAGTAATCAATTCTCCTTCTGGAGAATAAACCACTGCAGTACAGTAAATATCATCTCCTTCACCCTTTTCAATAACAGTTCCAGGAATTAACCAAATATTATTTTCTTTAGCAATTTTAGCAAGTCGTTTCCCTCTTGGTCCGTCAAGTGGTTCAGCAGCTTCATTGTACATTTTTCTTCGCTCAGCCCGAGTACCTTCAGCTCTACATAAATGTATTTCAGGGTACACAATCATTTTTGTCTTCTCAAAATCAGACTTAAGCTCTTTTATTTCAGCTTCGAATTCGTCTAAGCTTTGATCATTAGGTAAACGAGATGGTGATTGCATCAATAATATTGGTAAATGATGGAGCATTCTATGGTTCCTCAAAGTGAAGACTAGGAGTCGGTTGTTTGAATCCTTTCGTTAAATAAATTAAATAAATAAAACCAAAACTAAGCCAAATTGTTCCCACTGTTAAAGCATTGAGATCTAACTTGGTCATGAGATAGAAAGTGACTCCGGTGCCAATAGCAGGAAATATTATGTTAAGAAGCTTAGAGCCTGTAGCAATGCCTTTTTTTCTATCTTTGGCATAAGTAAAGATAACTGACATATTAACAAATATAAAAGCAACAAATGCTCCAAAATTGATCAAAGAGGCCGCTTGCATAACATCAAAAAATAAAGCGAGGCTCGCAGCTGCACTAGATAAAAGGATACCGCCGATTGGCGTTAAATATTTAGGGTGTAAAAATCCAAATACTTTTTTAGACAACACACCATCTCTACCCATTGCAAATAATAACCTTGCAACACTTGCTTGAGCAGAAATACCAGACATAAACTGAGCTGTGACCATCGCCGCTAAGAAAATTGCCGCAAAGATATTTCCACCGATATTAGTAGCAATTTCAAAAGCAGCCGAGTCTGTATTATCAAATATAAAGCCAGGGTTAACTAGTTGAGTTGTATAACCAACAACAACATAGATGATCCCAGCAAAAAGAGTACAAAGGATAATAGCTTTTGGTACTGTTTTTTCTGGTTCGATCGTTTCTTCTGTAAAAGTTGTAATAGCATCAAAACCAAGAAAAGCGTAAGCAGCAATACTAGATCCTGCTAAAACAATAGATAAAGTACTTTCTTCATTAAAGAAAGGTTTAAGAGTAAATATGCTTGAAATTCCACCATGCCCATAAACATCACCCAATGATAAAGCAACGAATATAACCATGACTGCTAATTGAAATATCATCAAAACTGAGTTTAATTTTGCCGCTGTTTTGACTCCTACATAGTTAATACAAGTTGTTAGCACAACAAACCCTACTAAGAAGACCCATTGTGGAACATCTGGAAATTGAGCGCCTAAATAAGCGGCACCAATTAACCATATAACCATTGGTAAGAAGAAATAATCCAGCAATATAGTCCAGCCAACCATAAAACCAATTCTATTATCAATACTCTTAGTTGCAAAAGTATAAGCGGACCCTGCAATAGGATATCTTCTCGCCATGATCCCATAACTATTTGCAGTAAAAAGCATTGCAAAAGTAGTGATCAAAAAAGCCATTGGTACAGTGCCATTACTTGCTTCTGCAATGATTCCAAATGTACCAAGAACGATTAATGGTGTCATATAAGCTAACCCCATTATAATAAGCGGCCATAACGTTAAGGTTCTAGTTAATTTTAAACTTGTCATTATTTTATATCTCCATATATATTTTAAATTAAAGTATTTTTTAACAATATTACTCAGCTAGCGTGTTACTAATTACAAAATAAAATGTTGTTGTATCACCTGACTATTGGTTTGATTTACGATCAATAAACGTTGTAGATTGAACAAACGACTATTTCATCAATTCGTTTTACTCCGTCTAATTTCCATACCAATAGCTTTAATTTCTTTATCAAAAAATTTAATCTAGTCAGTCAATTTTTGATCAAAGCTATTAAGTACTTAATAGCTTTGAGGTTGCTTGATAGCGAATTTAGTAGAAATAGCTATTGCCATAAACTCCTTACTAAAGTGTATTTATTAGGAATAGCGATAAAAATACCCCTTAAATAGCATATTAATAGTAAAATACGTCCATAGAGGGGTACATAACCCCAGCGTGGTATACTTGATAAAAATGGGATGTAGATGTTTTTTAAACAAAAGGGATACGTTTAATGCCAAATCAAGAACAAGATAAAGCACTAGGTGAGGTTATTAGATCACTTGGCAATGTAAACTTTCCAGAAGCTTTAGGGCACTTTGTAAAAAAAATAATAGGCTTTGATAACTTAATTATTATTGCCTATCACAAAAATATTAATCCTGAAGAACTATACCGAGAATGTAATATGCCTGTTGTTTATGAAAAGATGCAAAGCCATTATTTAAAAGCCGCTTATTTATTAGACCCTTTTTATCACGCTATCAATAATGGAATTCGCAAAGGCATACATTGTATTTTTGACTTAGCACCAGATCAATTTAAACAAACAAGTTATTTTTATGAATATTATCAAGAGACAACCTTAGTAGATGAATTTTGTTTATTTGCACGCCTTAACCATGACATAACCTTAAGTGCCTGCTTTGGAAGAGATAAAACGAGTGGAATACGGTTTGGTAAGGCGGAACTGAAAAAAATAAAATCCTATGAGAATATATTATCCGCTTTATGTCAGCAACACTGGAGAGACTACCAACCCAAAGAAGGGAAAAATATTGTTTTACCTCCTGTTAAACATCGATTAAGAACCACAATGAAAGAGCAGCATGGTATATCTCTTAGTCCTCGCCAGGCGGAAGTAGCACTTTATATATTACAAGGGCACTCTTCTTTATCGATATCTCTTAACCTCAATATCAGCAAAGAAACTGTTAAAGTCTTTCGTAAACAGCTTTATTCAAAATGTAACATTAGCTCACAAGCAGAGTTATTTGCTTTATTAATGCCTATTTTTTCGATGTTATAGTGAAGATAATTTTTTTGCATTCATAAGTTTCTTGCCTTTACATGCTTTTATTTTACTCGACACTGATGCTTTATTATCTAATAACAGATAAAAAATCAACTCGGTTTATGCCCTATACCACTTCAACGATTAAAAATTTCTCTTAAAATATCTCTACAATATTAATACCAGTCAGTGATTTATTTATAAATGATAGGCATAAAAAAACCGAGCAAACTAGCTCGGTTTTTTTATCAGTATTTTTACCCGTAGGATAGCCTATTTTATTCGACTTCTACTGCATCAGTGCTGGGTTTAGTACCACGAAATTGCACGGTAATACCATCAATAAAACGACGTAATAATTGGTCACCACAAGGTTTGAAGTTACGGTGATCTGCTTTTCTAAATAGAGCCGATAGCTCACCTTTAGAAACAGGGAAATTAGCAAGTTTTAATGCGTTAAGCATATCTTCGTCTTTAAAGTTTAAAGCAATACGTAACTTACGTAGAATATCATTATTAGATATTACAGCTTTACCCGCTAATACAACTGGCACTGCGCCTTCTTTGCGACCACGTTTTTCATAAATTAAACCGTCAAGAAATAGTGAAAGTACACTATCACGGCAGAATATAAACCCTTCCGCGTCTTCTTTTGCCATAATGTTATGTAAAAATTCAACATTCATTTCGTTATCAACAGAAGCAAAAATAGCCAGCATCTTTGTATCGTTTAATTGCAGTGCAAACCGAACACGGCGTAAAACATCATTAGTAATCATATATTCTCAATAAGTTGAGTGAAAATAAACGCTGATAATAACAGCGCTTAAAATAAAACGCTTACGCGTTACCTTGTACTTTTAACTGTTGCTCAGCGGCAAAGTTTAACATTCTATCTAAAGAAACTAATGCGCCTTTAGCAACATCAGGATCGACATCAATCTCATGCCCAGAAGCATCGGTTAATGCATTATATATTGCTTTTAGACCATTCATTGCCATCCAAGGGCAATGAGCACAGCTACGACAAGTTGCACCGTTACCTGCTGTAGGAGCAGCCATTATCTCTTTGTCAGGACAAGCTTGCTGCATTTTATAAAAAATCCCGGTATCGGTTGCAACAATCAATTTTTTATTAGGCAATGATTGAGCGGCTTTAATTAATTGACTTGTTGAACCAACTGCATCAGCTAATTTCACCACACTTTCCGGTGATTCAGGATGTACTAAAACGGCTGCGTCGGGATGAACCGCTTTCATATCACGTAAAGCACTTGCTTTAAATTCGTCGTGTACGATACAGTCGCCCTGCCACATGATCATATCTGCTTTAGTTTTGCGCTCGATATAACTACCTAAGTGACGATCCGGCCCCCAAATTATTTTTTTACCTTCGCTATCAAGATGCTCTATTATTTCTAAAGCAATACTTGAAGTTACAACCCAATCTGCACGAGCTTTAACTGCCGCAGAAGTATTGGCGTAAACAACCACCTCACGATCAGGATGTTGATCACAAAAAGCAGAGAACGCTTCAACAGGGCAACCAACGTCTAATGAACAAGTGGCTTCTAACTCTGGCATTAAAACAGTTTTATGTGGAGTCAATATTTTAGCTGTTTCGCCCATAAAGCGAACCCCAGCAATGATGAGTGTTTTAGCTTGATGGTCACGACCAAAACGAGCCATCTCTAATGAGTCCGCAACATAACCACCTGTTTCTTCAGCTAGCGCTTGAATTTCAGGGTCAGTATAATAATGAGCTACAAGTACCGCATCTTTTTCAATCAGTAATTTTTTGATTTTAGCTTTGTAATCAATTTTTTCCTGTGATGATAATTCAACAGGTTTACCTGGAAAGGGGTAATCCGATCCAACAAGCGGGGATAACTGGCTCATTCTTGACTCTCAGAAATGGAAAATTGGGTGCAAATTATAGCAATTTGAATAACAAATTGTAATGAAATATTTTAAGGGATTTAAACAGGATATAAATAAGGAAGTGGTGGGCCGTGAAGGATTTGAACCTTCGACAAATGGATTAAAAGTCCACTGCTCTACCAACTGAGCTAACGGCCCATATAGTTTTTATATAAAATGGGATTAATAGCTCTATCAACTGAGCTAACAACACATTATATAAATAATATGGTTTGGTTTTTAACTCTACCAACTGAGTTTATATAAAAGTGGTGGGCCGTGAAGGATTTGAACCTTCGACAAATGGATTAAAAGTCCACTGCTCTACCAACTGAGCTAACGGCCCATATAGTTTTATATGGCTATGATTTTGTTTTATGAAACGCTTTTAGATTAAAAGTGCTTCAATAGCTCTACCAACTGAGCTAACGGCCCATATCATTAAGATATAGTATGGTTTTAATTTCTAATTCACTTTTAAATTAAAAGTGTATCAATAGCTCTACCAACTGAGCGTATATAAAAGTGGTGGGCCGTGAAGGATTTGAACCTTCGACAAATGGATTAAAAGTCCACTGCTCTACCAACTGAGCGTATATAAAAGTGGTGGGCCGTGAAGGATTTGAACCTTCGACAAATGGATTAAAAGTCCACTGCTCTACCAACTGAGCTAACGGCCCATATAATTTTATATGGTTTGGTTTTCTTTAATCTTAAAATAGATTAACAGCTCTACCAACTGAGCTTTTTGTTAACAGTGACAACATGAACTAAGTCACATGTCCCTCTCAACTGCGGCGTATACTATAGAAATATTTTAATAGCGCAACAAAAAAATGCGACTTTTAATTCATCTGCTGAGAAATTAAACAAAATAGATTTTTAGTGTAATTAATTTAAATTAAATTCGTAATATTAAAGTGCTTTTAAGCGCTTATCCGCTAACCCGGCTGCAGAAGAGCTCGGATATTCAGCAACGGTTTTTTGGTAAAAAGATTTAGCAGATTCTTTTAAACCAGAGTATTCATCAATAATACCAATTTTAAGCAATGCATCAGCTCGTTTATTAGAGTCAGGGTATTTTTCAGTCACCACTAAAAACGCGGTTCTTGCTTCATCTCGTTTTTTCTCTTTATATAAAAGCTGCCCTAACCAATATTGTGCATTAGGAACATAACTCGACTTGGGATGATCAATCACAAACGCTTCAAAAGCTGTAATTGCCTGTAGGTATTGTTTGTCATTAAGTACTAAATCAACTGCAGCTTGGTAAGCCGCGTTATCAGCACCTCCATCTCCAGAGTTTTGATAAACAGAGGTTGAAGAGGCAGGCTTTGATGCAGAGTTTTGCTGACGCTCATCTAACATTTGATATAGATTGCGTTGTCGCTCTTCTATTTGCTCTAATTGGTTAGCAAATACTTCTATCGAACCTTTCATTTGGTTAATTTCTTGACCAAGTTGATTAAGTTGAGCTTGAAAACGAATTTGCATTTTATTGCGTGACGCCATCACTCGAGTCAACTCATCCATACGCTTTAACAGTTCAGCATTTGTGGCTGTATTAACTGTTGCATCGGAAATAGGTGCAGCCGCATAGATTGTGGGCGAGATAAAAGTGGCCAAAAGAATGGCCACCTTAATAGTATGTTTATTCATACGCAAATTAGTAAACTAATTCAGCACGACGGTTTTCAGTACGAGCCATCTCGTTATGTCCAAGATTAACTGGCTTCTCTTCACCGTAACTTACTACTGTGATTTGACTTGCAGCAACACCCATATTTTCTAGGTAAGTTGAAACAGCTAAAGCACGACGTTCGCCTAGTGCGATATTGTACTCAGGAGTACCTAGCTCATCAGCATGACCTTCAACCGTAATTGTTTTGTCAGTGTTGTTGATTAAGTATTTTGAATGTGCGTCTAAGATCAATGCATATTCAGGCATGATTAAAGATTTATCAAACTCAAACTGAATTGTTGTTTTTAAAATAGCATCTGTGTATAGCTGTGCTAGCTGCTCTTCAGCAGTTAATTCAATTGCTTCAATGGTATTTGTTTGTACGTCATCAACAACTGGCTCAGCAGCATAAGTTGAGTTTGTTTTAGCTGACTCAACATCAGAAGTTGAACTACAAGCACCTAACGCTAACATTGGTAATGCTATTAACAAGCTTTTTGAAATTATTGAAAGTTTCATTCTATTTCCTTAGTACGTTTAAATTAAATTATTGTAAAAATGGTGACCATGCTGGTGACTTAACATCACCATTGTTCGAAGGGATATTCGCTTTAAACCGACCATCCATCGAAACTAATGCCAAACCTTGTTTACCTTGGTAAACCGTGCTGTAAATAATCATGCTACCATTGGGTGCAATACTTGGGGATTCATCTAACTCTGTTTTAGTTAGAGTTCTTAACTCTCCAGAATCAAGGTCTTGCACCGCGATCATATAATTACCCTGGTGTCGGCTAACTAGCACAAGACTATCACCATCAGGGGTAATTGCACCACCTAAATTTATTTCACCTTCCCAGGTAATTCGTTTTGTTTTGCCCGTTGTGAGCGACACCTGATAAATTTGTGCTCTGCCACCCCGTTCAGAGGAAAATATAATAGACTTTCCATCTGGTGCCCAATTTGGCTCTGTATCAATGACGCGATTTGTTGTTAATCGTTTTAATGCTTTTGTTACAACATTTAACGTGTAGATTTCTGGTTGCCCATCTTTTGACAATACTAATGCCAATTGAGTTCCATCTGGCGACCAAGCAGGCGAACCATTGATTTTAGGAAAAGAAGTCATTAACTCACGTTTTTGAGTATATAAATCTTGAACAAAAATTTGAGAGCGTCGTTTTTCAAAACTAACGTAGGCTAATTTACGCCCATCAGGTGACCAAGATGGAGACATAATTGGCTGCTTTGAACGTAGCACTAATTTTTCGCCTTCGCCGTCATAATCAGCAATACGTAATTGGTAAGGGTGAGAACTATTTCGGTCAACCGCAACATAAGCAATGCGGGTTAAAAAAGCACCTCTTTCACCGGTTAATTTTTCATAAACAATATCACTAATCCGGTGTGCGTATTGACGCAACTGGTTTAATGACACTGTATTACGACGATTTTCCATCACTGGGTTGTAATCAGTCATATTTACATTGCCGGTTAATACATCTAATAATTCAAATGTAACTATGTATTTACCTGTTGCGGTATCCGGTTTAACCTCCCCCATTACAACCGCTTCAATACCTAACTTTGCCCAAGCGGCATAGTCAACGTCATTACTTGTGGACGGAGTTTTAGGCATATTATTGATCGATAATGGATTAAACTTACCACTACGCTGTAAATCTGCGGCAATAATTTCAGAAAAATTTTCAGGCTTTTTACCTTGCCCTAACCACTTAAACGGCACAACAGCAATCGGACGGGCACTGTTCACACCTTCCGTGATTAATATTTCTAAACGAGCTGATGCACTGTTAGAAACAGCCGCCAGTATTAATATCATGAAAAAACGAAAAAACATGTGCATTCCTTATAGTTCAGGCTCTAGTGTTATATCAAAATCCCGAAACTGTGATGTTATTTCAGGGTCTTTAGGTATCGGTAATGTTCTAGCTTGTATTGTTGCACGACGTGCAGAGTCACATAATTTCTGATCACCACGGCTCATCTTTGCACTCAGTACTAAACCATCAGGAGCTAACTTAATCGCTAATGTGCAGCTATTACCTTTCATGCTCGGGTCAACTTTCCAATAACGACTAATTTTTGAGCGAATTAGCGCTTCATACTTAGCAATTTCAGATAACTGTTTCGCACTTCTCGCACTTGAGAAGTCATCTGAAAACTCTGCTGCCATCTGCTTATCTAATTCAGCTTGCCTTAAACGCTCTTTTTTCGCAGCTTCAGCTGCTGCTTTACGTTTAGCCTCTTTTTCAGCTTTAATTGGATTAAAAGTCCATGCTTTTTCTTTAGCAGCTTTTTCTTTAGCAGCTATTTCTTTAGCAATTTTTTCTTGTGCTGCTTTTTCTTGTGCAGCTTTCTCCAGTGCAAGTTTATCTGCTTTTATTTTCTCAGCTTTAACTCGCTCTGCTTCTTCTTTATCTGCTATTGCTTTTCTTTCAGCTTCTTGTTTTTCTTTTAATGCTTTGGCTGCATCGTCAGCTTGCTGTTTTGCTTTCAATATTTTAGCGGCTTCTTCTGCTTTCTGTTTTTCTTGTATAGCTTGGGCAGCAGCGACTTTCTCCGCTTCAACACGTTGCACTTCTTGTTCTTTACGCAGCGCTTCCGCTTTTTCTGCTTTTAATTGATCATTTTTTTGTTTTTCAACTAAAGCTTGCTGGCGTTTTATCTCGGCTTCTTGTTGTTCTTTTTGTTGACGCTCATCATCTATTTTTTGTTTCTGCGCCCGTTTTTTATCTTCTGACTTTTTAGCAAGATCATCAAGCATTTGTTGATTAATAATCGTTGCTTCAATAATAGACACAGCTTCTTTAGGTTTATTCTTTGGTAAAGAGAAATCAACATTCATAAGCAAGAGACCACCAACAATAAGGTGCAAGGAAAGTGCGGTAATGAATGCGATTAAATTTGTACTAGTTTTCATTTATTGATCAGGCTCTGTCATTAAACCAAGTGATGGTACGCCAGCTTGTTGCAACAGTACCATTAAATTAACTACGGTTTTGTAATTAACATCTCCGTCTCCTTTAACAATAAACTGTGTACTAGGATCAAGTGCAAGTTGCTCTCCGACTAACGCGGCCATTTCAAAAGCATCCAAAGGAGTATCTGGACTTTCCCCGACACTTAAATAATAACGACCTTGTTTATCAATTGAAGCAACCATTGGGGGTTTAGTATCCTCAGGTAATGACTCAGCCACAGCTTGAGGTAAATCTACTTTAACTCCCTGTGTAATTAAAGGAGCAGTTACCATAAAGATAATCAATAGTACCAACATCACATCAATGTAAGGTACAACATTTATTTCTGCAATAATGCGTTTGCGTCTAGGAGTTAGATAAGAATGTCGCATAATGCTTATTCACCTTCTGTCATAGCTTGACGGTGTAATATCGACGTAAATTCTTCCATTAAATTAATGTAAGAAGCTTCTAACTGCCCTACTTGAGTAGCAAATTTGTTATACGCCATTACCGCAGGAATAGCTGCAAATAGGCCCATAGCTGTTGCAATTAATGCTTCAGCAATACCTGGTGCAACCATCGATAAAGTGGCTTGTTGTACTTCCCCCAATGCAATAAACGAATTCATGATCCCCCATACTGTGCCAAATAAACCTATGTATGGACTGATTGAACCGATCGTAGCAAGAGCTGGCAACCCAACTTCTAATTCATCCATTTCACGAGATAATGTGACACGCATTGAACGGTGAGCACCTTCGATAACACCATCGACATTACGTCCAGGCATACGATGTAAACGAGAAAACTCTTTGAACCCCATGTAAAATATTTTCTCTCCGCCGTTGACTCGTTCACTACGTGCGGCCGTCTCTTTGTATAAGCGACTTAAATCATGACCGGACCAGAAACGATCTTCGAAATGGCTAAGTGCACTCTTGGCTGCTTTAAGCATTCGTGAACGTGAAAAAATCAACGTCCATGAATAAATAGACATGCCTAGTAGTAACAACATAACCGACTTTACAAGTAAACTAGCTTGTAAAAATAACCCTAAAAATGACATATCAGCGTGCACGAGTAATTACCTCAATTATTTCTGTTGGAATAGCGATTGGTTTCATTTTTTGCAAATTTACGCAAGCGATTAGAGTATCAGCTTTGCAAAGAAGTTCCCTGTTTTCATTGAAAATTTGCTGAGTAAACATCAAACTAGCTTTACGCTGCGATGAAACCTCAGTTTCAATACTTAACAATTGATTAAAACGAGCAGATTTAATGCAGTCCATATCAACTTTTTTTACCACAAACGCGATATTGTCCTGTAAAAGAGTATCTTGCTGAATATCAAACTCACGTAAAAATTCAGTACGTCCTCGTTCAAAAAATTTTAAATAGTTGGCGTAATAAACAACACCGCCTGCATCAGTATCTTCGTAATATATTCGAACGGGTAAAATTGAAGTTAGCACTCTTTTTCTCATCTATTAATTTTTAACTGAAAGTACTATAAATAAGCGCCATTGTCGATAATGAGTATGGGTAAATACAATACTTAAAACAAAAGTATTGCTCCCCTAACCTTTGTTCTTAAAAGACATATCTAAAGCGCGGTTATCTACAAGCGGATGATTGCAAAAAATAGGACTAAAAATATTGCATCATCCGAGAGAGGTAATTCCTGTTGAATTTAAGAGAAGCACTGAGTATTGTGTTAAGGAAATCGATAGCTTGATAGATAGGTTAATTGCATAACCTCCAACATAACATAATTTACCATTACAGATGAGTAATTTAAATGAACATCCCCTTAGAGAAGCAACTAACAACTTGGTTAAAGCAACAAAAAAAATCCTGTGGGTTTTTCCTTAATCTAACGGTGTTGTTTGGTTTATTAACAGGCTTTGCAATCATGCTACAAGCTTACCTAATTGCAACTATTGTAAATGGCATTGTGATCCTCAACCTTCCCAAATCAGCATTGAGTCATGAATTTATTACCTTAATATGTTTAATCCCAGTGAGGGCAATATTAGCTTTTGCTCGTGAACGAACCAGCTTTGAAGCAGGTAAACGCTTACGCATGCAAATTCGTAAGTCAGTACTCGATAAATTATGTGAATTGGGCCCTGCTTACATTAAAGGTAAACCAGCAGGGAGCTGGGCAACCATAGTATTAGAGCAAATTGAAGACTTACAAGATTTTTACGCTCGTTATTTACCACAAATGTTGCTCGCAGGGTTTATCCCGTTAACCATATTAATAGTCGTTTTCCCTCTGAATTGGGCTGCAGGGTTAGTGTTATTAATAACCGCTCCACTGATCCCCATTTTTATGATTTTAGTGGGTAAAGGTGCTGCGGATGCAAACCGTAAGAATTTTAGTGCATTAACACAATTAAGCGGACATTTTATGGATCGCTTAAAAGGATTAAAAACACTCAAACTATTTAATCAAGGCAAACAAGAAATCAAGACAATTGAATCAGCATCAGAGTCCTTTAGAGAACGGACAATGACAGTATTACGCTTGGCATTTTTAAGCTCAGCTGTACTCGAATTTTTTGCCGCTATTTCTATTGCCGTACTCGCTGTTTATTTTGGTTTTAGTTTTTTAGGAGAACTTAATTTTGGAGACTACGGCGAAAGCATTACTCTTTTTACAGGGTTATTTATATTAATGTTAGCGCCGGAGTTTTACCAACCATTACGCGATATGGGAACTCACTACCACGCTAAAGCACAGGCAATTGGGGCGGCTGAAGCACTCAAAGAGTTGCTTGATTACCAAGTATTGCCTCAACAACAGGGTCGCAATGTATTACAACAGCCGATAAATTTTGATCTGCCATTTACGTTACAGGCTGAGCAGCTCTGCGTTTATAGCCATGACGGTACTTTATTAGTAGGTCCGATTAGTTTTTCTTTGCAGCAAGGGCAGGATATTGCATTGGTTGGTCCCAGTGGAGCAGGTAAAAGTAGTTTATTAAATGCGCTTTTAGGCTTTTTACCTTACCAAGGTTCTCTACTCATTAATGGCATTGAACTGCATCATATTGATAAAGCTCAGTGGCAGCAACAAATCGCTTGGTTAGGGCAAGATCCGCAACTCTTTTACGGGACAATTCGTGAAAATATTACAATGGGTGATTCCGCATTATCAGATCAACAAATACAAACTTATTTACAACAAGTTGCTATATGGGACTTTGTTAAGGAAAAACCATTAGGTATCAACCACCCGATTGGAGAACAAATGTCGGGACTCTCCGTAGGACAAGCTCAACGTATTGCTTTAGCACGCGCATTAACTAAAAATGCTCAACTATTTTTATTAGATGAACCGACCGCCAGCTTAGATCAAGTTAGTGAAAAAATTATATTCAATGCTTTACGCGAAGCCACAAAAAAATCAAGCAGTTTAATGATCAGCCATCGCTTAGACCAATTGCAGCATGTAGACAAAATACTAGTAATGGATAAAGGGAAAATTGTACAACAAGGAAGATTCGAGGCATTAAATCAAGTACAGGGTTTATTTAAAAAGATGCAACAAGATGAAAACGATATGACCAATTCAGATCACTCCATTATTGCAACTGAACCTCAGGAGGAGATCTAATGAAAGTATTATTACCCTTTATTAAACTCTTTAAAAAACAATGGTTGATGATGAGTATCGGTTTGATATTGAGCATTATCGCTTTACTTGCTGGTATTGGATTATTATCTTTATCGGGTTGGTTTCTTTCCGCTTCTGCTGTTGCAGGGTTATCACTTATCGCCACCCAAACCTTTAACTACTTTACCCCCGCTGGCGGTGTACGCTTTCTATCGATAGTACGTACTGCCAGTCGTTATGGTGAACGTTTATCAACTCATCAAGCGACCTTTAAATTGCTTACTCAATTGCGTGTTTGGGCATGGCAGAAATTATTACCATTGAGTGCCTCAAATATGCAAGGTAAACGACAAGGGGAAATATTGAATCGATTAGTCTCGGATATCGATACCCTAGATCACTTATACCTTCGTTTGCTCACGCCGCTCTTTAGTGCTTTATTTGTTCTCGTTGCCATGTTTTTGTTTGTTGCTTGGTTCGATCTTAATGTCGCGGTTATTTTATGCTCAAGCTTATTGTTTTTGTGGCTTGTCTTACCTACTCTTTTTTACTTTTTGGGGCGTAAACCAGGTGTACGTCAACTAGAAAATAAGCGCCATTACCGAGTACAATTACTCGCTTTTATACAAGGATTTGCTGAAATATCATTGTTTGCCGCGACCAATCGTTTCCGAGAACAGTTAACCCAAGCAGAGCAAAATCTATTAACTAGCCAACAAGTAATGGCGAATATAATGGCTTTTAGCCAAGCTTTATTAATTTTATGTCATGGCTTCCTTGTGGTGGCCATATTGTATATTGCTGCATCAGGATTTGGCCAGTATCAACCACCAGGTGCGATGTTAGCCATGATCGGGTTTATGGCATTAGCAAGTATTGAAATGTTATTGCCTATCGCTGGGGCTTTTCAGCATTTGTCTGCTTGTGTTGCGGCCGCCACACGTGTTAATAAATTATTACAGCAGACACCAGATATTATCTTCAATGACCAAAGCAAAGAGTTGATTACAAAAGGTAATATTGAATTAAAGGGAGTTAATTTTTTATACCCTAGTGACAGGTTAGATGAACATTCAGCGCCAATATTAAACAATATTAACCTAACCATTAAAGCCGGTGAAAAAGTGGCGTTATTAGGTAAAACAGGTTGTGGAAAGTCAACATTGTTATCCCTTATCACACGAGAATGGTCCCCAAATTCAGGCTCTATTAAAATAGATAACATTGCCGTAGAACAGTATTCGCAGCTAGGGTTAACATCTGGAATATCTGTTGTTAGTCAACGCGTGTATATATTCTCTGGCACCTTGCGCGATAATTTAATACTCGCTCAACCTTCTCCCAAAGCACAACCTTTTAACACTTATGCAGAAAAAAAAGCGGCACAGGATCTTAATGATATGCACTTGCTTTCTGTACTTAATAAAGTAGGACTCAATACATTAACTCAAGGAGATAAACCTTTTGATGCATGGTTAGGTGAAGGTGGAAGACAATTATCGGGTGGAGAACAAAGACGTATTGGCGTTGCTCGTGCCCTTTTACATAATGCACCAATATTATTGCTCGATGAACCAACAGAGGGCTTAGATAAACGAACTGAACGTGAAATATTAAGGTTATTATTTGAGTTTGCTCAGAATAAAACGCTACTCATGATCAGCCATCGTTTAACAGCAATGAGTAAAATGGATAAAATTTATTTAATGGAAGCAGGAAAGCTTCGTAATAGTGGCTCACATCAAGAGTTAATTAAAACAGATAGCTATTATAAAAGCTTGCATAAGCAGTTAGTTTAATAAAACTGCGGTTGCCATTTTGAGCAACCGCAGTGGTTAAGTCTTATTCTTGTTTATCTTGTTCTTCTTTTTCATTAGCTTCCGTTTGTTCATACCATAGGCCATTAATAATGCCTAATGAAGAAGCCAGTAACACACCTAAAATCCATGCAAAATACCACATAATATATGCCCTTAATTAATACGCTGAATGTTTATATTTAGTTAAAAATTCTTTACCAACACGACCAAACATTTTGATATAACCAAAGCTCGTATAAAGTAAAATAATAGGTAAAAATATAGCGGCTGCAATAGTCATTATATTTAACGTAATTTCACTTGATGTTGCATCCCAGACAGTAAGACTATGGCTTGGATTTAGACTCGAAGGCATAATAAATGGGAACATGCTTACACCGCAGGTAAATAAAACCCCAATTTGTGCAATACTCGTTGATACAAACGCTAGGCCGCTACACTTAAAAAAGCTCATCGCAAGTGCAATCAAAGGAAATAACAGACCAATAAGCGGCGCAAGCATTGTTATAGGGTAGTCGCTATAATTTTGCAACCATGCTCCAGGTTGTACTTCTACTGATTTTAATAATGGGTTCGATGCCCCATTGAAATCAATACCTGATGTAATAACAAATCCGTCAATGCCTTTCGCTACCCAAACACCGGCAATAGCAAACAATAAAGTAGCAAGCGGTGCCACAATTAACGTGACTTTACGTGCTCGAGCATACAACTCACCTTCTGTTTTCATTTGTAACCAAGTCGATCCTTGAAGTACAAATAAACACAGGCTGAAGACACCCACGAGTAAGGCAAAAGGGTTTAACAAAGCGAAGAAACCACCTTGATAATCTGCACGTAAAAATTCATCTAAAGTAAAAGGTACACCCTGTAAAAGATTCCCAAAAGCAACACCAAAAACAATAGGAGGCACGGTACTACCAACAAAAATACCCCAATCCCAACTTGCTCTCCAACGAGGATCATCAACTTTGCTACGATAATCTAAACCAACGGGTCTGAAGAATAGTGTAAATAAGGTCAACATCATCGCCACATAAAAGCCAGAAAAAGCAGTTGCATAAACCGCAGGCCAAGCCGCAAAAATAGCACCGGCAGCTAACACTAACCAAACTTGGTTACCTTCCCAGTGAGGGGCGATACTATTAATCATCATACGGCGCTCGTCATCACTTTTTCCGATCACTGGTAAAAGTGTGCCAACCCCCATATCAAAGCCATCGGTGATCACAAAACCAATTAGCAACACACTAATTAACACCCACCAAATTAATCTCAACGTTTCGTAATCAAACATTATTTTAGCTCCTGTTGGTTTTCAAGTTGCTCAAAGTGATATCTTCCTGTTTTTAAACTGCTTGGACCAAGACGGGCAAAGCGGAACATTAAAAATAACTCAACAACAAGTAACACAGTATAAAAACAGATGATCGAAATGATACTAAACCAAACCTGTTCTACTGATAAAGACGAAGTAGCCATATGTGTTGGGAGTACTTCTGCTATTGCCCATGGTTGACGGCCATATTCCGCAACAAACCAACCTGCTTCAATGGCAATCCAAGGTAGTGGAAGAGCGTATAAACAAATTCGATTAAACAGTTTATTTTGACCAATTTGATTTCTAGCCGACTGATACAATGCAAATAAGAAGATACCTAACATAGCAATACCAGAGCCTACCATGATACGAAATGACCAAAACATAGGAGCAACGCCGGGAATACTATCGTCAACGGCCATTTTTATTTGCGCTTCTGTTGCATCAACTACATTGGGCGCATAACGTTTAACCAATAAACCATAACCTAAGTCGGCCTTAATCTCCTCAAAAGCCTTAACATTTTCCGGTGTATTATCACCCGCACGTAATTTTTCAAGTAACCCATAAGCGACCATACCATTACGAATTCGAAGATCATGCTCGCCCATTAACTCTATTAGACCTTTCACTTCTTCATCAAGAGAGCGTGTTGCCATAATCCCTAAAACATAAGGAATTTTAACCGCATAATCAGTACGTTGCTCAGCTTGGTTTGGTAAACCAATCAGAGTAAATGAAGCAGGTGCAGGATGTGTTCCCCACTCTGATTCGATCGCCGCTAATTTAACTTTCTGTACATCACCGACCTCGTAACCACTTTCATCACCAAGAATAATTGTAGAAAGGATACCTGCGGTACCAAAAGCAGCAGCGATTGCAAATGAACGCTTAGCAAAGGCTAAATCACGCCCTTTTAAGAGGTAATATGAACTGATTGCTAATACAAACATAGAGCCTGCTACATACCCAGAAGCCACCGTATGTACAAACTTAACTTGCGCAACCGGGTTAAATACAACCTCAGCAAAACTAGTCATTTCCATTCGCATCGTTTCATAGTTGAACTCAGCACCGACAGGGTTTTGCATCCAAGCATTTGCAATCAAAATCCACAACGCAGACATACTTGAGCCAAAGGCAACAAAGAAAGTAGCGGTAAGATGTTGTAATTTAGAAAGCCTATCCCAACCGAAGAAGAATAAACCAACAAAAGTAGATTCTAAAAAGAATGCCATTAAACCTTCAATGGCTAGTGGCGCTCCAAATACATCACCTACGTAATGAGAGTAATATGCCCAGTTAGTACCAAATTGAAACTCCATGGTTAAACCCGTTGCAACTCCCAACGCAAAGTTAATAGCAAATAACTTACCCCAGAATTTTGTCATGTCCTTATAAATTTCTTTCTTGGTCATCACATAAAGTGACTCCATGATCAATAAGATCCATGATAAACCAAGGGTTAAAGGCACAAATAAAAAGTGATACATCGCGGTCATTGCAAACTGAAATCGCGATAAATCAACAATATCGTCCATCGTATTCTCCTAAATTTATAAAGTGATAATGAGTAAATTGTATTGGGTAAAAATATACTGGGTAAAAATGTATTGAGCGAAATCTTTGTATGGCAATTAATATTTTATTATTCCACTTTTTAACAAGCAGAATGACCATCGTTATTGGACCCTACGTAATTAGCATCAAAAGTGACAGGTTCAGAAAAGTAAAATTATTTGATAGTAAAATTACAATCACTTTAATGACTGACACTAAGATTAATTCTCGAGTCAAAGGGATAGAAAAAATCCCTTTTGAGGCCAATTTTTTGTATCCCTTTATTACTTTTTAAAATCAATCTCTAAAAACAGGCATATTTGTTAATTTAATGTAACAAAAACAAACAAACACTTTGAGTCATTAACCCTCTGGCAACACAGAAGAAACAAACCTTTAACATCAACAACTTAGAAATATTCGCTGGTTATTTATACTGCTTTTGTTGATCTTGATCAAGCTTAAATGATACAAACCTGGTTAATTAAGCAACAGAATGAGTTCAAGGGAAACGGCAAACTTCGCCAATAGGACTTTAAGATATTGAAATCGCATAAATAAAAGAAGCTGCATATTTTAATTGTTTAAATATGCAGAAAAAGTAGGGGCTAACATATTTTTTAGATTGACGGTTTATCGAACCCAAAATGTAAATAAGTACGGTTTGTTGCAATTCGACCTCGAGGAGTACGCTGTAAAAAACCCTGTTGAATTAAATAAGGCTCAAGTACATCTTCAATGGTTTCTTTTTCTTCGCCAATAGCTGCGGCAAGGTTATCTAAACCAACCGGACCACCTTGGAAAGTATCTAAAATCGCTGTTAATAACTTACGATCCATATAATCAAAACCTTCTTTATCGACCTCTAACATATCTAATGCTTGTTGTGCGATATCAGCGTTAATCACTGCGGCTTTTTTAACTTGCGCATAATCACGTACTCGGCGTAATAAACGGTTGGCAATACGCGGCGTACCACGCGAACGACGAGCGACTTCAACGGCACCGGGTTGATCCATCTCTAACCCTAAATGTAATGCGCTACGCATCACAATTTTAGTTAATGATTTTAAATCATAATATTCTAATCGCTGTACGATACCAAAACGATCCCGCAATGGCGAAGTTAAAGAACCCGCTCTTGTCGTTGCGCCAATTAACGTAAAAGGCGGCAGGTCTAATTTAATAGAGCGTGCGGCAGGCCCTTCACCAATCATAATATCTAATTGATAGTCTTCCATCGCTGGGTAAAGTATCTCTTCAACAATAGGGCTTAAACGATGAATTTCATCAATAAACAGAACATCATTCTCTTCAAGGTTAGTTAATAGTGCCGCTAAATCTCCAGCTTTTTCTAAGATCGGCCCTGACGTTGTTTTTATATTCACTTCCAGTTCGTTGGCAACAATATGTGACAATGTCGTTTTACCTAAACCAGGCGGTCCAAAAATAAGTAGATGATCTAAAGCTTCATTACGCTGACGTGCAGCTTCAATGAAAATTTCCATTTGCGCATTAACCTGCGGTTGCCCTTCGTAGTCAGCTAATAATTTAGGACGAATAGCCCTATCTATTAAATTGTCATCGTTTTTTGGGGCACCTGAAATAAGGCGATCTTCTTCAATCATGAATTACTCTGTTAGTAATGAAAGCAAGGGAATTATAGTTTAAATAATTAAACTATATCGTGAGATTAAAGCTAAATCATATTCTTTAATGAGCTACGGATAAGCGCCTCACAGTCCATCCCATCTTGGTAGACTTGTTGAATGGTTTTTTCTGCAACCGCGGGTTTATAACCTAAAGCAATCAATGCACTAACGGCTTCATCTTTTGCATTACCGCTAATAAAGGTATTTTCAAAATCATTAGTTAACGACAGTCTATCTGATTCAGGTGTTAACAAGTCAGATCCGCCCCAATTCTTAAGGCGATCTTTCATTTCAACCACTAAACGCTCAGCGGTTTTTTTACCAACACCGGGCAACTTAACTAAGGTGCTCACGGCATCATTATTAATACACTGTACAAACTGATTCGCCGACATACCAGATAAAATAGCGAGTCCTAATTTAGGCCCAACTCCATTCACTTTAATTAATTCACGAAACATCGCGCGTTCGTGTTTATCAGCAAAACCATATAATAACTGCGCATCTTCACGCACCACAAAATGCGTATAAACCACCGCTTCTTCACCGACTGCAGGCAAAGGATAAAATGAACTCATTGGCAATTGAATTTCATATCCAACCCCTGACACATCTAATAAGATTTCAGGAGGTTGCTTTTCTAATAAAATACCACGTAATAATCCAATCATAGTGTTCCCTGCTTTGTCATTAATGAATAAAAAATTTTAAGCTAAAGATAAATGTTGATAAGCATAAAAAACAACTGACTAAATATCCAGTGTTTTTTACTTAAGTTTATTTATTTAAAGCTCTTAATATTTTATTTAAAGCATTTAATTAATTTATTCTCGAAAACAAACACTAAAATGCCAGACCATATGCAAGCAAAGGTAAATAGCTTAATAAATGAAATCGGTTCCTCATAAAGCAGCACCGCAAATAAAAATAATAATGAAGGTGCTAAGTATTGGAAAAAACCTAAAGTTGACAATGGTAAACGTAATGCAGCTTGACCAAAGAAAATTAAAGGCATCGCTGTCACAACACCGGCTAACATTAACCACACATTCAGTGACCACTCATTATTAAATAAGTTAGATGTGTCGCTGTGTGTTATCACCAATAAATAGACAGCTGCGATAGGTAATACCACCATGGTTTCTAAAAATAATCCTGTGATCGCTTTTACTTTTACTTTTTTACGTAATAAACCATAAAAAGCAAAACTGAAAGGTAATACTAAAGAAACCCAAGGTAACTCACCCAATTGCCAAGCTTGCGCGGCAACACCAATAAAGGCTAGCAATACTGCGATCCATTTTAAACGCGATAAACGCTCACTTAAAAAGACCATCCCTAAAATGACGTTTACAATAGGATTAATAAAATAGCCCAAACTCGCTTCTAACATTTTCCCGTTATTAATGGCCCAAATAAAAACCAACCAATTACAGCTAATTAATAACGATGTCATAGTGAGCATTAGCAAACTTTTATAAGAACGGCAGACTGATATTACATTTGGCCAATGTTTTAGATAGGTAATTAATAAAGCGGTCACTACCACCGACCAAATAACGCGGTGCGCGAGGATTTCATAAACGGGAATAAACCCTAAATGCTTAAAGTATAGAGGTGCAATTCCCCAGATTAAATAAGCACCTAACGCATAGAAAATACCTACCTGTGAATCAGATAATTTGTTCATTTTACCTCTATAAATAAGTGCTGAAGATGGATCGATAATGAGATCATGGTTTAAATCAGGCTCAGGCTTCAGGTGGTGAAAAATTAACGAAAACGACCTCGTACCGTTTTTTTGACTTGTCCTGCCATTGCCACTAGTGATTGCGCAGTATGAGCGTGACAAATAGCGATAGCTAAACCATCAGCGGCGTCAGCTTGTGGTCGGCCTGATAGCTTTAATATTTGCATTACCATCGATTGTACTTGTTCTTTTGTCGCCGCTCCTGTGCCCACAACAGCTTGTTTTATCTGGCGTGCCGAATATTCACATACATACAGATCTGATTGTGTTGCAGCGACGATTGCAGCACCTCTTGCTTGCCCTAACTTTAATGCTGAATCGGGGTTTTTAGCCATAAAGACTTGTTCTATCGCAAATTCCGTTGGTTGGTATTGTTGAATAATTTCAGCAATGCCATTAAAAATCATATTAAGCTTAGGGGCCAAAGTATCGCCTTTAGTACGAATGCAACCGCTTGCAATATAGATACATTGACTACCTTTTTGTTGAATAACTCCGTATCCAGTGATCCGAGATCCTGGATCAATTCCTAATATAATACTCACCAACCACCAACCTTTTACAAAAATATGACTCTATGAATAAATTTTAACCCTAACCTTGTTGTTATAAATTACTTACTTAGAAAACATTAAGGCGATAATATTTATTTAATAAAAATAAAAAGAAAGGCCGCATAGTGACTCAACAGACTCAAAAAATCCACCTAAAAAGGTTTCAAGTCAGAACCGCTATTTTTTGAAGAAGTGATGCTCTAAGAATCGATTACGTAACGCAGGTACATTTTCTTCAGCCGATAATACAAACTCAATAAAGGCTTTAGCAATCGGTGATAAATGCTTGCTTTCATGATGTACTAAATACCAACTTTTCACTAGAGGAAAACCTTCTACCTCAAGCTCTACCAATATGTTCGTTGCTAACTCTAATGCCACACTGTGTCGTGAAACCACTGATATACCCAAATCTGCCATAACAGCTTGTTTGATTGTTTCACTATTACCTAATGTCATATTGACTTTTAATTGCACATTGGTTGTTTTTAAAACTTGTTCAAATGCTTTACGTGTACCCGATCCTTTTTCTCGATGTATAAATGCGTGTTCTGATAATTCGCTCAAGGGGATGTTTTTACGTTTTGCTAACGGATGCTGAGGGCTTGCGATGATGATAATAGGATTATCGACAAAGGAATATTTGGTTAATGCCATACTGTCAGGAATTAATCCCATGATCACCAAGTCATCTTTATTTTCCTGTAAACGTTGAATGATTTGTTCACGATTAACAATATCAAGATGAAAGTTAACTTTAGGGTGAAGTTTATGAAAAGCACCTAATAAATGTGGCGTAAAATATTTGGCACTGGTCACAGCAGATAAACAAAAGTCCCCCGCTAACTCACCTTTTAGACCACTTAACGTCATATCAATATTATCAAAACTGATAAATAGCTCATCACAAAATAATTTTAACTCTTTACCTGCAGGTGTCAGATATAAAGTCTTACCTATTTTTTCAAATAAAAAAATATCTAAATTATTCTCTAGCTGTTTTAATTGAATGCTCACAGCGGGTTGGGATAAGCCTAATTTATCTGCCGCCTTTGTATAGTTCATACAAATAGCGACTTGACGAAAAACTTTTAATTGATGGAGAGTCGCGCGCATTTTTCTGTCATTAACCTTTATTTATGGTAAAAATAAAATATATTAATTTTTATTAATGCAATTTATCCTTTATTATCTGCGTAATGTCAACGATAAGGAAAATTCAATGTTAGCTACTGATAAATTAATTGCCGGTTACCAACGCTTTCGAGAAGGTTATTATAAAGATCATCAAGAGCAGTTATCTAAATTATCCGAAGAAGGTCAATTCCCTAAAATAGCCATTGTGAGCTGTTCGGACTCTCGTGTTGAACCGACCTTAATATTAGACTGTGAACCGGGCGACCTATTTGTTATTCGTAACGTCGCAAATTTAGTGCCTCCCTGTGAGGATGACGATAACTATCACGGTACCAGTGCGGCATTAGAATTCGCTGTGACAGGTTTGGAAGTTGAAAGCATTATTGTTTTAGGCCATACACAATGTGGTGGTATCAAATCCTTGATGGATAATGTTGGAAAAAAAGTTGATAAAAGCTTTATTTCAAAATGGATGATGCAACTTGAACATGTACGCGATGAGATTATTGCTGACCCAGAAATAAAAGATAAAAAAAGCGGTTACGACTGTTGTGAGAAAAAAGGGATTGAACAATCATTACAGAACTTGATGACTTTTCCATGGATCAAAAAACGGGTTGATGCCGGAGAGTTAAAACTTCATGGTTGGCGTTATGATCTTTCTAGTTCAGAGTTATGCGCGCTAGAAGATAAAACTGGTCGTTTTTTCCGTATTAGTTAAATAAAGAGAGTATATTTAAAAAGTGTAAAGAGCAGGGTTTCGGCTCTTTACACAATACTTAGATTCAAATAATAAACAGCGGCTAACAAACTTAAAAAAGTTTAATCATCATAACCATCGTCATCACCATATTCACTATCTGAGTCATATTCATCACTGCTGGTATTAATATATAACCCATCTTCTAACTCTTCAAAACCCGTTGGAATTTGCACTACAAATTCATCTGCATCAACGTCAAATGTTGCCACTACTTCTGGTAACTCATCTGTTTCAACATGAATGAAACGGTATTGTTCGCCCGATTGATTAGCATCTTCCCAAATAAAATCATCAGCATCTAATGTATACTCTTCTTCCGTATCTTCATTACGAAGTGCATAAAAACCCATTAACGACATAACTACTCCTTCTTAATTAACAACTATTTTAAAATAAACGAACCATACTTAATGGCGATTTTATGACACTTAAAGCAGCAATACTTCATATTATGCATATTACGAATAAAGTATTCTCTGTTATACCTTTTGTCAAAAAATTATACTCTGATAATTAAACACCACTTACTTGAATTCAAGGCTTTTAACTCTGTAATATATTTTTAATAAATTAACTAAACGCTTTAATCAGTTACTTTGCCTCTTAGCACTTTGTTACTTCCTATGCGTTTTTTATCGTCAACTCGTCGTTTTCTCGCATTACGTGAAGGTTGAGTCGCTTTGCGTGACTTTTGTATTTTAACCGCGCCTAAAATTAACTCCTTTAAACGACTTAAAGCTTCATCTCGATTTTTTTCCTGAGTTCGGTGCACTTGTGCTTTGAGCACTATCACTCCGTCTTCTGTGATCCGGTGATCCGATAATGCTAATAAGCGCTGTTTATAAAAATCTGGCAAAGTAGAGCTTTTAATATCAAAGCGCAAATGGATTGCAGAGTTAACTTTATTAACGTTTTGCCCACCAGCACCTTGTGCGCGGATAGCTGTTAATTGCAATTGCCAATCGGCAATAATAACCCCTGCAGATATTTGTAATGACATTAAAAATTGCCCTCTTCTGTTGAATTCAGATAATGTTTTGCATAGACATCAGCTGGCATACTCGCAATTTGAAAATCAATCATTTGCTTAAATGCAGTTAATAACGGAGTGAATTTTTCAAAGTTACTCTCTAGCTCAGATAATAAATAATACCCAGCTTCAACCGTTGATAAACCCTCTTCTTTAGGAGATTTTCTAATACGGTAAGCACTTTTATTTTCGATCTTGAGCATTACCTTAGGTAACGCTTGTAAAAATGGATTTGTCATTAGCAGCTTATAAGCTTTTTTCCAGCTACCGTCTAATAATATAAATTGTGTATTAGCATTAATTTTTTTCTCCTGTTGTAAACCTGCAACCGCTATTGCTTGCTCACTTGGAAAAACTAAAAAAGTGTTATCAAGATCAAAATCAGCCGCGTCAAAAATATCAGCAATGGTCAATTTAACCTGTGACAATGATAAATCTAAAATTCGAGCTGTGCCAATCGCTTTATTCTGCTCACTTGGGTCTTGCAATATATGCAAAAAGTGGTGATTATCTAGCACACAAATAGAGGCACAAATACACGCAGTTAATGCTTTGTTACACTTGCTGCAAAATGCTCTTTTACTCATTTTTTTTCAACTTATTTTAAGGTTTTGTTAATGCGTGCTGTTTCGACCCACACCATTATTATTCTGACACTTAGTTTATTACTATTTTTGTTACAACCTGACAGTAATCAATGGTTCTCATATTATCACAGCGCTATCGAAAATGGCCAGTGGTGGCGTTTGCTAACGGCGCATATTTGCCATACTAACGGCTATCACTTATTACTTAATGGGATAGGTTTATTGGTAGTGGTCTCATTATTTTTGAACACATTTATAAATAATGCATTATTACTAATATCATTATTTAGTGGCCTATTCATTAGCTTATGCT
>TARA_R110001583_G_scaffold195252_1_pt1 | contig 35110 bp, 25 predicted proteins | sample TARA_R110001583 | Tara Oceans TARA_R110001583 (sample SAMEA4398432) | marine metagenome | biome: Polar Biome; feature: [MES] marine water layer (ENVO:01000295) within the mesopelagic zone...; material: water (ENVO:00002006), including particulate matter (ENVO:01000060) such... | reverse complement strand
AAAGTAATGTCGACTGTTTTTTGAGCGTATATGTTCTTGCCCTGGTGAATCGTCAGGTTTACATGACACGTTAGCTTTAGCTAAATTATGTGATCAGGCAGGATATTATCGTTATTGGTGTGCAGAGCATCATGCTACTCCCGGCTATGCATCACCTTGTCCTGAAATGATGGCTGCACATGTTGCTTGTCACACCGAACGCATTAAAGCCGGAACCGGCGGGGTAATGTTGACACATTATAGCCCTTTTAAAGTGGCTGAAACTTTTAGAATGCTTGAAGCATTGCATCCCGGTCGTATAGATTTAGGTATTGGCAGAGCGCCAGGAGGAAATGGATATGCGCATGCGGCATTAGCAGCACCAAGACAGCCTATTTCACATGAATATTATCCAGATCAAAGCGCAGAGTTAGTTGCTTATTTAAGAGGAACATTACCGTCTAAACATCCTTTTAAAGATGTTAATGTTGAACCGAGTAATGCGGGGTGTCCTGATATTTGGATGCTAGGCTCTTCTGGTGGAAGCTCTGAATTAGCCGGGCAACTAGGAACAGGCTTTGCTTTAGCGCTATTTATTGGTACCCATGCAAGAAATGTATCCATTATCAAGGCGTATAAACGTGCTTTTATTCGTTCTAAATCAATGAAAAAACCAGAAGCCTTAATTGCTGTTGCCGCGATTACCGCTGATACAAAAGAAGAGGCTGAATTTATTGCAGCCAGTCATGTTTATTGGAAAGTACAAGCATCTCGACTTGGATCAAGAACGCCATTATACCCGCCTGAACAAGCATTAGCGCTCAAAAAACAATTATCGTTATCTGATCAAGACTACTTCGATGAAACCATGAATACTTATTTGCTTGGTACAGCAGATGATTGTGTTAATCAAATGAATGAATTAGCAGATGATTTTGGGGTGGAAGAAGTCATGATTGTTAATGTGACTTATGGATTTGGACCACGTAAACGTACTTATACAGAGTTAGCCGCTAGTTTTAATCGCACTAAGCGTTGATAGAATCATTTTAATAAGGGAAATTCTTTACGTTTTTGTCATAAAATAACATGCCTATGTAGTTAACTCAGGCGCTTGCTGTAAACGTCATATTCGAAGTATCTGATCGAAACGTAGCATGGATACTACTTATTAGACAATGCAGGACGCATATTGTCCTGAACCATCACTTTTTAGAGACGATATCCCCGATTAATATACCACGGGGATGACGTCCCAGAGCCATGTGCATAGGCAGGTAAAATAATGAATTATAGAAGGTACTATGAAATATATATTATTGAGTTTACTTGTTTTGTCCTTGGCTAGCCATGGTCAAGAGCTTCCTGCTGTTGGAGTGGTACTAACGAAAGAAAATGTTTCATACTATAGCGATTTTATTGATGTACCACTAAAGCAATTAATAGAGCAAGGTTATGTCAGTATTACTGTGGGTGAAACATTTACAGTTCCCATGAATGAGAACTTTGCTATTCAAACAGAAAAACACCAAAACACGGCAACGATTAATCATGAAAATGGTCATTTATTAAACTACAAAGGTGGGTTGCCCTTTAGTGATGCTATCGGCATAAATGACGAACAAGCAGGACTTAAAATTGCTTGGAATATACGATATGCCTATGGTGGAGATTCATCTATCGTTGATCCCTTTATATGGGAATATCGCAATATGAAAAACGATAAAATAGAAAGGACCATTTCATTTGTAGGTAAAACACTACGCTATAAACATAGGGTATCATCTTTACCTGAAACAAATTTATCTGATAATAAAGCCGGAATATTTAGTGCGATATATCTATTAGCTAAAAAACCTTATGATTTAAAAAACACGCAATTATTAGTACATCGTTTAGAAGACGATTCAGCAAGAGAGCGAACTTGGTTATATCTGTCTGTACAACGAAGAGTGAGACGATTACCGTCAGGACAATCTACTGATGCCTTTTTAGGTAGTGATATTATGATTGAAGATTTTTTGGGCTATAACGGTCGCATAAAAGATATGACATGGACGTTGTTAAGTAAAGAAGAAATACTCGTACCATTTTTTAAACACACTGAATTGAGTACTGATAAACAAGACCCGACCAATTATGATTTTGGTCAATTTCATGGCAAGGGTCATTGTTTTCCTAATGTTCCATGGCAGGTTAGAAAAGTTTATAAACTTGAAGCTATTCCTAAATGGACTCAACACCCTTTATCAAAAAGGATTTTTTATGTAGATGCTGAAACATTTATGCCTGTTTTAGGACGTTTTTATGACCGTTCTGGTGATATTTGGCGTATGGCAATCGGTGGGTTTTCACATCCTGATTATCATTTAAGTGAAAATAAAGGCTCTGGTGTTATGATCCCTTCCTTAATCACTATGATTGATGTACAGGCTCAACATTGCACAACATTGAAAATGAAAACAAGCATTAATCCAGCCAGTGTCACAAGAAAAAACTTTACGGTGCAGTCTCTTAGAACGAAAGGAAAATAAACCTTTGATTGACCATGCTTGATGTTGAACTATGGCATTATCAATCAATCAATCAATTAAATTTGGTGTTTTTATTCGCCTTCTCTAAAACCATTCATCTTTTTCAAAGTTTAAGACCACTTCTTCAGTTTTTCTAATATGATTCTCATTAGCTTTACAAACAGCGTCAATATCTTTAGCTAAAGCTGCTTCGTATATATCAGCATGTTCAGCGTGGAGATTTCGTTTAATATGATTCGCTTCCCTAGCTAAGTTACGATAACGCTTATGTTGATCATAAAGGATATTATAAAATTTTAATAAGGTATTAGAATTACAGGCAGAGACTAAAGAATCATGGAATATTTTATTGTATTTTTCTAAATCTTGGTTACGATCGTCTGCTGATGAATGCTCAATTTTTGATAACCGATGAAAAGCAGCGACTACAGATGACTCCCAGTCATCATTTCCATTCATAATACTAAGCTTAAGCGCTTCATTCTCTATTAGTATTCTAGTATTGGTCACATCAATTAAATCGGCTTTAGTCATTTCTACAACACTAAAGCCTTGTTGACCTTTTATCGCGACAAATCCATCAGAGCATAAGCGGCTTAAGGCTTCTCTTATGGGAGATGAACCAATATCGTATCGTTTTCTTAGCGGTTCAATTTTTAGCTTACTGCCAGGTTTCAACACCGCATGAATAATGTCATCCCTAATTTTCAAATATACAATGTCAGTCAATGTTTTTGATGTGTTCATTTAAAATTCAACTCAATTTTTTGATGCTTAAACGTTTGTTTACCAATTGGTCTATAACAAATAATGACTATTATTATATCAAACAAATTCATATTAAATATACAAAATTAAACTATTTTAAAATACCGCCTAATTAATATATAAGAAACAAATAAAGATAAATCAAATAAAAATACATAAAAAATAAAAATATATATATTTTTATTGTTTGTCGATGATGTTGTGCTATAGTCGAAAGTATAAATTTTTGGCAGGGGTATTATTTGAACTCTAACTATATAGTATTAATTTTAATCATTATGCTGATGGGCTGTGAAGCACCATTACAATTAGATGATGTATTAATTGAACAACAAAAAACTACTCACCGCAGTGATCGCCTTCAACAAATCACCAGTAATGGTGACGTTAATGTAGTGGTAGGCTCTTTTGGTGTGATACTTACATCGATGAAAAAAGGTCCATGGAAAAGACAACAACTTGCTTCGCAACCCTCCTTTATAGATGTTACCCATTGTCCAGATAAAAGTTTTGTTGCCTTAACACTCGAAGGGGCTATTTGGACGTCTTTAAGTAATGGCCTTACATGGACAGAAAAATCTTTGCAAAGTGATGAAACGCCTCAAGCGTTGACCTGTGCACCCGATGGAACAATTTGGGTAGTAGGTAGTTTTAGTACATTTTTATCAAGTAAAAATCAAGGTGAAACCTGGCAAAGCAGTTCTCTTGATGAAGATATGATTTTATCTTATATCAAATTTTTTGATGATAAAAGTGCCATTGCTACCGGTGAATTTGGCAGTTTACTTGAAACAAATGATGGTGGAAAAACCTGGTTTGCCAAAAATCCCATGCCAAATGAGTTTTACCCAATAGCGTCTTTATTTACCAGTGTAAATGAAGGACGAGTTATAGGGCTAAGTGGAAAAATATTATTTACCAATAATGGCGGTGATACATGGATTGTTGAAAAGTCAGGTACTAAAGCACCTTTATACGGACTAAGTAAAAGTCAGCATAAAATGTATGCAACCGGTGCGTTAGGCACCTTTTTAGTTAAAAATTTAGATCAAGAAAACAGTCCTTGGCAATCAATTCATCAAAACACACGATCTTATCTTCGAGGAGCATTAGCTTTTGATGATCATGTGATCATTGTGGGTGGTAAAGGTTTCCTAAAAAATGCTTCGTTAGTTAAAAGTGAGAAAGCAAATGATTAATTTATTGAAAAAACTAAAAGAAATAGATGCGATCGTTTTCTCTTTTCCTAAAATAACGGCATCTATCATATTAGCAATCACGGTGCTTTTTGCTTTCCAGCTACCAAGCGTCAGAATGGCTTCTGATTTTGCTGATTTGTTACCACAAGAACATGAGTATATTAAAACTCACAATAAAATCAGTGAAACATTTGGTGGTGCAAATAATATTGTTGTTGCGATTACTGTAGAAGAGGGCACCATTTTTACGAATGAAACGCTGAATAAAATTTATCGAGTGACACAATCAATTGATGCACTTACGGGAATAAATCATAACTTAGTTAGTAGTTTAACCCATCGAAATACACGTAAAATTTGGTTAAATGAATACGGCACAATGAAGTCTGCACCACATTATGATCCGCTTAAAAAAGGGGGGTATAGTGACGAGGAGTTAAGCGTTTTTCAAAATGAAGTCGTCGCCAATCCACGTGTTTATGGTTTATTAGTGTCACCGGATCTCTCTTCTGCCTTAGTACGCGGTACGCTTAACGAAGGTGAGTTAAATTATGAAGCTATATTTAATGAATTACAGAATATTCGATCAATAGAACAAACGGTTGGCGTTGATGTTTATGCAACAGGGCAACCGGTCTTAATTGGCTGGGTAACGAGTTATGTTGAAGAAATAGTTCAAATCTTTTTATACACGGTATTGGTTCTTATTGTTTTACTGTTAAATTATTTCAGACGTTTTTACGGCGTACTTTTACCTGTTATTGGTATTATTTTAACCACTGTTTGGGGTTTAGGTATGTTGTCGTTGCTCGACTACAACTTAGATCCTTTAATGATGGTGGTACCCTTTTTAATTTCTGCTCGAGCCATGTCTCACGGTATTCAGCTTGTTGAGCGTTTTTATCAAGAACATCGTCTTATTCACGATAAGAAAGTCGCCGCAAGAAATACCTTTGAGGGGTTATTTAGACCAGGGTCTTTAGGTGTTATTTCGGATGCGGTTGGTTTGTTGCTTATCTCTTTAGGATCAGTACCTATCAATGACAAATTAGCTATTTACTCATCTTTATGGGCTGCTAGTGTTATTGTTACGGTGTTAATTTTTATTCCTGTATTACTTGCCTTGTTACCTGAAACTGATCAAAAACCTCATCGACATTCTCTTCTACATAAAATATTTAAGAATTTCTCTCAAGTCGCTTGTACGAAAATAGGGGCAAAAATAACCTTATCAACTGTTGTGCTTTTATACTTATTAGCCGCATATTTTAGTTCTTGGGTACAAGTAGGACAATCTGAAGCGGGTTCACCTTTATTATATCCTGATCATGATTATAATGTGTCTTCACAATCTATTAATGATTTATTCCCTGGGTCTGAAGAACTGTACATTATTGCTCATACCGATAAAAAAGCCGGGTTAAAAGAGCCAGAAGTAATCAAAGCGCTAGCCGATTTTCAAAACCATATGTTACTTGATCCAGAAATGGGGGGCACTAAAGGATTGCCTGATTTAGTAACACAAGTTAATCAAATTATACATAACACCGATCCTCGTTGGTTAGCGTTTCCTAAAGACAACTTTGAAACGGGTGGACTAATGTTCACCTATATGATGTCTAGCCCGATTCCTGGCGCTTTATTAGAGTTTTTAGATCCGGAAGAACAAAATGCCAACATGGTTTTTTATTATAAAGATCATAAAGGCGAAACAATTAGACGTGCTATTCAGATGGTCAAAGACTGGTCTAATTCTTCTATCGCTCAAATTGAAGGTTTTTCATTAGAGCTCGCGGGTGGTGTCATTGGGGTAACCGCAGCCGTTAATGAAGCAGCATATGAAACTAATATCGTCGTTATACCTTTAGTTTTTCTCTTGATTTTCGTTTTTGTAACCGTGTTCTATTGGTCTATTCATGCGGGGTGGTTAATGTTTGTTGCCATGTCTTTTGCGACCACACTGACTTATGCATATATGGGTATTGCTGGCGTCGGAATTAATGTCAATACCGTACCAATCATTGCCGTAGGTATTGGTGTAGGGATTGATTACTCAATTTATATTATGGACAGGATTCGTGAAGAATACATTACTCATAAAAATTTACAAAAAGCCATTGAAATCGCAATTAGCACGACGGGTGTCGCCATTGGTTTCACCGCGTTGGCATTAATTGCAGGTGTTGTTATGTGGGTGTTTATTTCTACCATGCGCTTTCAGGCTGATGCCGCTTTATTACTTATTGTAATGTTGGTACTAAATGCACTTGCCGCAATGTTTTTGGTTCCCGCCTGGATAATGACATACAAGCCTAAATTTATTTTAAATGCAGTATCAAAATAAAGTAGAAGAAAGTAGAAAAAAATGGATTTTAAAATTCATAAAACGTGTTTAAACATAAAACTGAGGGAAAAACTATGAGGTTAAAATTGCACTATCGGAATAATATTTCAGTATTAAAGAAATATTCACATGCAATCGGGGGAGTGCTGTTAGCAACATCACTTTCTAGTTATGCCAATGATCCTGTTGAAATTAATGGCTTTGTTGAAAATGCTACAAGTGTGCGCGAAGATAGGGGACTATCTAAATTTAGAAACACGTTGCAGTTAGAGTTTTCTAAAAATTTAAATAGTTTTGCTGGATTTTACGATATATCACTAAATGCTACTCTTAGGGGAAGCTATGATGGTGTTTATGATTTAAATGATAAAGAATTCGGTGCTAAAGCAGGCCGATCGATTAATATTGAAGATCAGAACGTAGGCTCGGTAGCCCATGGCCAAGGTTTAGGGTCCACAAACCCTGACTCTCCTTATTTTGGTGCGCCACTCCCACCAGGACATGTACTTGGTGTTAATACTGCGGCTAATCCGAACTCAGGTATGATTGTTCTAGGTGAAAACTTGCATAAAACAGCTGGTGGTGTTGCTTTTGGCGTGCCAGTACGCCCATGTGATGTTGACCCTAGAGGCTGTCTAAAAGGGTATATGGATAAAAGTGAAAACGAATTAAGGTTTTCAGAGTTTAATGATAATTTAGATTTCATTCGTGAATTCTACTTTGATGGCAGCATGGACTTAGACAGTGGAACCCTTTTCAATTTGAAAATGGGTAAACAGCAAATCGTTTGGGGGCGTACCGATTTATTCCGCGTTTTAGATATTATCAATCCAGTCGACTTTTCACGAAACAATATTTACGATGAATTAGAAGATATTCGAATCCCTACCTGGTCTGTAGCGGCTGAATGGCAGTACGGTGCTAATGATACATTTAATGATATCAACTTCCAGTTAGTTTGGGTTTTTGATGAGCCCAGAGCTAATGATTTAGGTCAAGGTGGTCAGCCAAATGCTATTTTAGATGCAGGGTCTTTTTTCAGAGGAATGAATAATTGTTGGGAAAATGGCTGTACGGTTGCCAACTTTGCCGGCGGCACCACTGCCACTGATTTTGGTCCAAATCAAATAGGTATAAGACAAGCAAATGTACCTTCATGGTCACTAGATAACACGTCATATGGTTTCAAAATTGAAGGTATTTATCAAGATATTGGCTTCTCTGTCAATGTCTTTAGCTACCTTTCACAACTACCAAGTTTACGTGGTGGCATAGAAGCAACAAATAGCTTTACTGGTGAAGAAAATGTATGGCCCTATTTGATTGCTTTTGACATTGAATTTCCTCGTATCAACATGTTTGGTGGTTCACTTGATTTCTACTCAGAGAGTATTGATTCTGCTTTTAGAGTTGAATCATCCTATTCAACAGGTGAAGAATTTGCTAACACATTAAAACCGCGTTTATTTTCTGATTCTGATGTATTTCGTTGGGTGTTAGGTGTTGATAAAAATATATTTATTCGTTCAATTAACCGGAATAAAGCCTTTTTATTATCTTTTCAAACCTTTGGTCAGCATTTACTTGATCATGAAGTAGAGAATGCCCCATTAGGTATTGTAGGTATACCTGATTGGAAAGATAACTATATTTCAACTTTCTTATTGAAAGGTTGGTGGATGAACGACCGATTAAGTCCTCAAATATTAACCGCGTATGACTGGCGTGCTAAGTCAGGCGTTATCGCTCCTTCTATCGATTATATTAATGGCCATTTTCGTTTTACGCTAACGGCTAATGTTAAATTTGGTGATGGTGCTAAAGAGTTCTCAGATTGTCGTACGTGTAATCCATTTAGTCCATTTACTGCAACACCGCTACATGAAGACAATAATGATGACGGACTGCCCGATTCATATGACGCAGGTTTAGGTGGTTTTGAACCTTTAGGACGTTTCCGCGCTGGACCTATTGGTATGGCAAATAAAGAAAGTGAATTACAAATTTCATTTCGTTACAGTTTTTAATTGATAGGAAATAATTATGAAATTATTTAATAAAATAAAATGTACGGTTGCGTTGACAACAATCACATTACTGAATGGGTTAGTTTTTGCGGGTGATGGGGTAGAGCAGTCTTTTTATCCTTATAAAGATGGTTTTCCAACAGCGGATAAAATTGTCCCAGGGTTAGTGATTAATAAAGATAATGCTGATATCGCCAAAGATGTTTTAGACCCTGAAATGTTAAAGCATGTCAAAGATGGATGGGTTGAAATCACGGTTGGTGAAAGTACAGATTTTATACTAAACCAATCCTATATTGATGCCACTAAAAATAATGTAGATAAAATAAAATTACCCAAAGATAAAGGTAATTTAGAGGGGGGATATATTGCGGGTAGACCCTTTCCTGAAGAGCCTAGTATGGATGATCCTCGTGCCGGTGAAAAATTAGCATGGAATTTTCAATTTGGTTACAACTGGGGAGATAGTGCAGCAATAGACCCATTCTACTGGCGCTATCGTAATATGAATACAGATAAGGTTGAGCGTGAATTAAAATTTGATTTTCATTTTTTAAACTGGGCTCATCGTGTTAACGACGAACCATTACCTGAAATCACGCCAAATCCATCAGAATTATTTAGATCTATCTATGTGCATGTAAAAGAACCTTATGATGTTAAAAATACTCAGTTGTTAATTCACCGTTATCAAGATGATTTAAAACGAGATAACGCATGGCTATACCTTGGGTTTCAACGTCGTGTTCGTCGTTTAGCTACTGGCCAAGTGACTGATTCATTCTTAGGCTCAGATCTTATGATCGAAGATTTTGAAGGGTACAACGGGAGAATATCAGACATGAATTGGGAATATCTTGGTACTAAAACAATGTTATTACCTTTTTACAATCATGATGAACAAGCCTTAACCGATGAGTTTAAAGAAGAAGATGGCTATAAATTTGTTGATTTCCACGGTAAAGGTGGCTGTTTCCCCAATGTAACGTATCAACTACGTAAAGTGTATGTTCTTGAATCGTCACCAATTGATGGAAATCACCCTATTAGTAAACGTCGTCACTTTGTTGATGCGCAAACATTTACTTTACCAAGAACAATTATTTACGATAGATCAGGTAAATATTGGAAATCTTGGATGATTGGTCAAGCACATCCAGATCATCATTTAGCGATTAATAAAGGCTCTGGTGTTTCAGTAGATGACAGTTTTGGCATGATGGATGTTCAAGCCATGCATTGTACTACTGGGCAGTTCAAAGGCATCGTAGATCCTAACCTAAATAAACCTAAAATGTTTAAAGTTCAATACCTACGCACTTCAGGTAAGTAATATTTATAGTATAAAAACTCCTTCACAGGAGTTTTTTATTTATAAAACTTGATTAATTTTATATTAAAATATAAAATATCGATATTAATTGGTTTTGTCGATATTGTTGCTTTGTTAAATTTTCATATGGCAATAATGAATGCTAAGTAAATATTTAAGGAATATTGATATGTTAGAAATAAAAAACTTCATTAATGGTAAATTTGTTGGATCTGTTGAAGGTAAAACCTTTGACAATATCAACCCTGCTACTAATGAAAAAATTGGCATTGTGCATGAAGCCGGTAAAGCAGAAGTAGATCAAGCGGTAAAATCGGCTAAAGCTGCACTTAAAGGTCCTTGGGGAAAGCTTCCATTGGCTGAACGTATGGCAATATTACATAAAGTTGCCGACGGTATTAACGCGCGTTTTGATGAGTTTTTAGAAGCTGAATGTTTAGATACGGGTAAACCAAAATCACTTGCTTCCCATATTGATATTCCCCGTGGTGCCGCTAACTTTAAAGTCTTTGCGGATGCATATAAGTCGGTTGCTAATGAATCGTTTATGTTGGATACGCCCGATGGAAAAGGGGCACTAAATTATTCTGTACGTTCACCTAAAGGTGTTGTTGCCGTTATTAGTCCTTGGAATTTACCTTTATTATTGATGACCTGGAAAGTAGGGCCAGCGCTAGCTTGCGGTAACACTGTTGTGGTTAAGCCTTCAGAAGAAACACCAAGAACGACTACGTTACTGGGTGAAGTGATGAATGATGCAGGTGTTCCACCAGGTGTTTTTAATGTGGTTCATGGTTTTGGCCAGAACTCAACCGGAGAATTTTTAACAACTCACCCTGATGTTGATGGTATTACTTTTACCGGTGAAACTAAAACAGGGGTAGCTATTGTTAAAGCGTGTGCAGATGAAATACGTCATGTTTCCTTTGAGTTAGGAGGCAAAAATCCAGCCGTAGTTTTTGCAGATTGTGATTTAGATAAAGCAATAGAAGGTACAACACGTTCTGCTTTTTCTAATTGTGGTCAAGTCTGTCTAGGCACTGAAAGAGTCTACGTTGAAAGACCTATTTTTGATGAATTTGTTGCTCGTCTCAAGACATCGGCTGAAGCACTTAAATTAGGCGTTTGGGATGATGAAAGCGCAAATATGGGACCGTTAATCAGTCAAAAACATAAAGAAAAAGTCATCAGTTATTATCAAAAGGCAAAAGAAGAAGGTGCAACTATTGTGCTCGGAGGAGGCGTACCAACAATGTCGCCAGAGTTAAACAATGGTGCATGGGTTGAACCGACTATTTGGACCGGGTTGCCTGAAAGTTCCACGGTAGTAAAAGAAGAAATTTTTGGTCCTTGTTGTCATATTCAACCTTTTGATACCGAAGAAGAAGCTATTTTATTAGCCAATGACACTAACTACGGTTTAGCCGCATCAGTGTGGACCGAAAATACGTCAAAAGCGCATAGAGTATCTGCACAAATTGAGGCGGGAGTTGTTTGGGTTAACTCTTGGTTTTTACGTGATTTAAGAACACCATTTGGTGGCGCAAAACATTCGGGTATTGGTCGAGAAGGTGGCGTTCACTCACTTGAATTTTATACTGAATTAAAAAATATTTGTATTAAATTATAAAATTAACAATAGGATATTTAGTATGTTAGAACAATCATTAATTCAATCATATTCAGACGAATTATTTAATGCGTTATGTAATCAAAAAATGATTGAACCATTAACAAATCGCAGTCCTGAAATAACCATTGAAGACGCTTATGCGATTTCTAATGGACTATTACAGAAACGAATTACAGTAAACAATGAAAAAGTTATCGGTAAAAAAATTGGTGCAACCAGTGCGGTTGTACAAAAGATGCTGGGTGTTAACCAACCTGATTTTGGTTATTTAACTGATGCTATGGTTATTGATGAAAGCGAAACACTATCAATTAGCACCAAAATGATACAACCAAAAGCGGAAGGCGAAATTGCTTTTGTGTTAAAGCATGACTTAATGGGACCAGGTGTTACCGCTAGCGATGTTATTAGAGCAACTGATTTTATCGCACCATGTTTTGAAATTGTTGATTCTAGAATCAAAGACTGGAACATTAAAATTCAAGACACCGTTGCTGATAATGCCTCATGTGGTTATTTTGTGCTAGGGCAAGATGTGGTTAGCCCACGCAGTCTTGATTTATCAACTTGCGGCATGGTTGTTGAGCTAAATGGTCAAATTATCTCTACCGGTGCAGGTGCAGCCGCATTAGGCGCTTCCCCTGTTAGTTGTGTGGTATGGCTAGCGAATACCTTAGGTAAGTTTGGTGTTTCTCTTAAAGCAGGTGATGTTATTTTATCTGGTTCTTTGGTTCCTTTACAAGAAGTTAAACCGGGCGATCATATGTCAGTAAATATTGGCGGAATTGGACGTACAAGTATTCGTTTCGATTAGTTTTAACAAACTATTTAAGGTTGATTATTATGAAAATTCGTTGTGCATTAATTGGTTCCGGTAATATCGGTACAGATTTACTTTACAAATTATTAAGAAGTGATGTGTTAGAGCCAGTATGGATGGTTGGCATAGATGCCGACTCTGATGGGTTAAAAAGAGCCCGTGATTTAGGCTTAAAAACAACACATGAAGGTGTTGATGGTTTAATTAAACATATAGAAGCAGATAATATTGAAATTGCATTTGATGCAACATCTGCTTATGTTCATGCTGAAAATTCGAGAAAACTAGTTGAAAAGGGCGTTAAAGTGATTGATTTAACACCTGCGGCTATTGGTCCTTTTTGTGTGCCACCGGTAAACCTTGATGAGCACTTAAACCAAGGTGAAGACAACGTTAATATGGTCACCTGTGGTGGTCAAGCAACTATTCCTATGGTGTATGCGGTTAGCCGTATTCAAGACGTTAGTTACGGTGAAATTATTGCGACAATATCATCAAAGTCAGCCGGCCCAGGCACACGTAAAAATATTGATGAATTCACCGTAACCACCTCAGGTGCAATAGAAAAAGTTGGTGGCGCTGATAAAGGTAAAGCGATTATTATTTTAAATCCAGCTGAGCCACCACTGATTATGCGAGATACCATTCATTGCTTAACTAAAGGTGAGCCGGATCAAGAAAAAATCACTCAATCTGTTTTAGCTATGGAAGAAGCTGTCCAAGCTTATGTACCGGGTTACCGTATAAAAGAAGGACCTGTTTTTGATGGTAATCGTGTGTCTATTTACCTAGAAGTAAAAGGTAGAGGAGATTACTTACCTGAATATGCAGGGAATTTAGATATTATGACGGCTGCTTCAGCAAAAACTGCTGAGATGTTTGCAAAGCAAATGATAAAAAATAGAACTTAGAGGGCATATATAATGAGTAAAACAATCAAACTTCATGACATGTCATTACGTGATGGCATGCATTCCATAGCGCATCAATTTACATTACAAAATATGGTTGATGTGTCACAAGCGCTTGATAAAGCAAGAGTACCGTTAATCGAAGTCACTCATGGCGACGGCTTATCAGGTGACTCTGTTAATTATGGTTTTGCTTTACATAAAGATGAAGAATATCTAAGTGCTGTTATTCCAAAATTGAAATACTCTAAGGTCTCTGTTTTATTAATTCCGGGTATTGGCACCGTTGACCACCTTAAAATGGTTGAAGATTTAGGCGTGAAAACAGTACGTGTTGCGACCCATTGTAGTGAAGCTGATGTGTCAGAACAACATATTGCTTATGCTGCGGGTCGTGGTTTTGACACCGTGGGTTTCTTGATGATGGCGCACATGTTAAGCGCTAAAGACATAGTAGAACAAGCAAGTAAAATGGCTGGATATGGTGCAAATTGTTTATATGTTACCGATTCTGCAGGTCACATGTTACCTGAGGAAGTGTCAGCTAAAATTGGCTTAATGCGAGAAACGTTTCCAAATCATGAAATTGGTTTTCATGGTCATCATAATTTAGGCATGGCGGTCGCTAATTCTATTGCGGCTGTTGAAGCAGGTGCAGATCGTATTGATGGCTCTATTGCCGGTTTTGGTGCGGGTGCAGGTAATACGCCACTCGAAGTATTTGCTGCCGTGTGTGATTTAAAAGGTATTAACTTAGATGTTGATTTAAGTGCCTTAATGGATGCAGCAGAAGATGTTGCCACACCTATTATGGGTGATAAATTACCCCGAGTGAGCCGTGGTGCATTAACCTTGGGTTATGCCGGTGTTTACTCGTCTTTTCTTCTTCATGCTATTCGTGCTGAGAAAAAGCATGGCGTACCTGCCCGTGAAATATTATTAGAACTGGGTCGTCGTAAAACCGTAGGTGGTCAAGAAGACATGATTGAAGATGTTGCATTAGAATTATTAAGAGCAGGGGGTTAAGTATGAGTACTTTATCAAGTTCAATCGTTGCCGAGTTAGCCGAGCATTTAGAAAATGCAGAGTTACAAGCTTATGATGTTGAAAAAATAACAAATAAATATCCCGATATGGACTGGGAAGATGCCTATGATATCCAGTGGGAAATTCGCGCAAGAAAGGAAAAACGAGGCACTAAAGTCGCGGGATTGAAAATGGGGCTAACGTCATATGCAAAAATGAGCCAAATGGGTGTTGATACCCCCATTTATGCTTTTTTAGCGGATTACTTTAGTGTTCCTGATGGTGGCTCTATTCAAACAGATGAGTTGATTCATCCTAAAATTGAGGCTGAAATTGCCATTATGACCAATAAGGAACTTACCGGTCCAGGTTGTACTATTGCGCATGTTTTAGCGGCGACCGAATGTGTGATGCCAGCGGTTGAAGTGATAGACTCTCGCTATGAAAACTTTCAATTTGATTTAAAAAGCGTTATTGCTGACAATGCATCCTCTTCTCGTTTTGTTACGGGTGGTAACCCTAAGCGTGTTGAAGATGTTGATATGAAAACGTTAGGTGTAGTCATGGAGATCAATGGTCAAGTGGTTGCTACAGGCGCTGGTGCTGCGGTTTTAGGTAACCCTGCTGCAAGTGTTGCTATGTTAGCTAATATGTTGGCTGAGCGAGGCGAATCAATTCCAGCGGGCACTTTTATAATGACGGGCGGCATTACCGCAGCGGTTGCTGTGAAAGCTGGCGATAGTGTTTGTGTCAGATACCAAGATATTGGCTCTGTCAGTATGACGTTTAAATAGGAGTATAAAATGCCATTAATTCAAGTTACTATCATTGAAGGTAGAACGTTGGAACAAAAAAATTCTTTTTTTGAAAAAGTTACGGCAGTAGCCGTTGAAACTTTAAATGTGAAAGAAGCTCAAGTACGTGTTGTGATCAATGAAGTACCCGCAACACACTGGGCTATTGGCGGAGTTAGTAAAGCAAATATTGATGCCAATAAATAAAATTTCGACATAAAATTTGATGAGATTTAATGATATTTGATGAAGAAAACTTAGAATCATTGCGATTAAATAAAGATTTAAAAGCAATGATTAAATTTGATAGTGAAACGGGCATTATTTGGTTGGGACAACAGCGTATGTTGTTGTTACATACAAGCGCCTTTGGTGTTTTACGATCAGAGCTGATAAATTCATTTGGTAATAAGTACGCTAAGAGCTTATTAATGAAGATGGGCCATGAGGCAGGGTATGCAGATGCAACCTTATCCAAATCAATTCGTTCTGGTGCATCGGCTATGGATTTGTTTATGAGCGGTCCTCAACTTCATAGCCTTGAAGGGATGGTCAGTGTAAAACCCATAGAAATAAACCTTGATAACACCCGTTTTTATGGTGAATTTATATGGGAGAACTCTTTTGAAGCAAGTGAACATATTCGGTTATATGGTATTGCCAAGGAATCAGTCTGCTGGCAATTATTAGGCTATGCAGATGGCTTCACCAGCAAGCTATTTGGGCACCCTATTCATTACAAAGAAGTAGAATGTGTGGGGCGAGGTGATAAGCACTGTCGAATAATAGGTAAACCACTTGCTTCATGGAATGAAAAAGAACAAAAAGAAATGGTTTATTCTTTAGAATCTTTAGCGTCTAAATTAAAACATTTAGAAGAAGAAGTCTCAGATTTACGTATTGAAAAATACACCTCAGTTTCATCCCAAAATATAATCGCAGACTCTACCTCTATTCGAGACATTATTAACTTACTCGATAAAGCGGCTAGCACTAATGTCACTGTTTTAATGTTAGGTGAAACAGGTGTTGGTAAAGAAGTTTTTTCTCAATATTTACATAAAATTGGTGATAGAAAAAACAATAAATTTGTTGCTGTTAATTGTGCCTCAATACCCAAAGATTTAGTAGAGTCTGAACTTTTTGGTGTAGACAAAGGCGCATTTACCGGAGCCGATAAAGCGAGAAAAGGTCGTTTTGAGCGAGCCAACGGGGGCACTCTTTTTCTTGATGAATTAGGCGAATTAAATGTTGAGTCACAAGCTAAATTACTTAGAGTTATTCAAACCGGAGAATTAGAACGTGTTGGTGGCACAGAGGTTATTTCTGTCGATGTTCGAATTATTGCAGCAACCAATTCAAATTTATTAGAGGCGGTTAAATCAGGTGATTTTCGTGCAGATTTATATTACCGATTAAATGTATTCCCTATCAGTATTCCACCGTTACGTGAGCGACTGGCTGATATACCCGGATTAGTTAAAAAGTTTATTCAAAAATTTAATGAGAAATATGGTAAATCTGTTACCTCTATTACGGATAATACGTTACATCGTTTTAATTTATATTCTTGGCCTGGAAATATTAGAGAATTAGAAAACATTATTGAGCGAGGCGTTATATTAACTGATAAAAATGCTAAAATTGAATCAACCTTGATATGTATTGGTATGCCAAATTTATCTTCTCAATCCCAAAATATTAATACTCAAGGATTGATAGAAAATAATGATGAAGAAAAAAAAGATTGCTTTGATCAACCCTCTTATAAAAACATGTGTTTACAAGCGATTTCTTCGGGATTGTCTTTGAATGATCTAGAAGATGATTTACTTAAATTAGCACTGGAACAGTCTGGCGGAAACATCGAAAAAACAGCACGGTTACTAAAAATAACGGGTCCTCAATGCCGTTATCGAATGAAAAAAATCAATAAACTTAATGATTAAAAATAAAGGTACTTTTGCGTGAAAAATTATAATATTGCAATACTTCCAGGTGATGGAATTGGTCCAGAGATAATGAAAGAAGCGATTAAGGTGCTTAAAGTCGTTGAATCTTTATCAAAAGTGACCTTTAACTTAACGGAAGCAGATTTTGGCGCCAATGCTTACTTTAAAAGTGGGCATTCTTTTCCAGAGGCAACCAAAAACATTTGTACTTTGTCTGATGCTATTTTAAAAGGACCGGTAGGGTTAGGCTATAAAGAGACTCAAAAAATACCAGTAGATCAGCAACCTGAAAGGGGCGCTATTTTACCTTTAAGAAAGTTCTTAAATACTTATGCGAATATTCGCCCCGTTTATCTTCCTAAAGCGTTAAAATCCTTTTCTCCTTTAAAAGCTGAAATTATTAACGAAGGTATTGATATTGTTATCGTAAGAGAGCTTGTTGGCGGATTATACTTTGGCAACAAAGAAGTTGGCTTAACAAAATCAGGAAAGCGTTACGTTAAAGAAACTCTTGAATACGATGAAGACCAAATTAAACAAATACTATTAGTGGCTTTTAATATAGCCATGAAGCGTAAAAAAGTTTTGCATAATATTCATAAAAGTAATGTATTGAAATCCAGTGTGCTTTGGAATGAAGTGCTAGCAGAGGTTTCTACACAATTTCCTGAAGTAGAAGTAAAACATCAACTTGTTGATTCTGCTGCTACCTTCCTCTGTTTAAACCCAACAATGTTCGATGTTATGGTGATGGAAAATATGTTTGGTGATATTTTAAGTGATCAAGCCGGCGGTATTTTAGGCTCACTAGGGTTAATGCCTTCAGCTTGTTTAAGTGATGATATTGCTTATTATGAACCCTCTCATGGATCGGCGCCTGATATTGCAGGTAAAAACATGGCTAATCCTTATTCAATGATTGGCTCCGTTGCCATGATGTTAGAATACAGTTTTGGTATGATTGAAGAATCAAAGAAAGTGTGGCAAGCAATGGAAGCTGTCTTTATTCAAGGATACTCAACGCCGGACTTATCTAATTCATCTGAAAGTTTTATCATATTACCCACTGATGAATTTGGCGATAAAGTGGTTGAAATATTAAAAACTTTATAAAGATATAAATAAACAGGATCTGTATTTTATAGTAACTTTTTGATGTGTATTTCACCATTTTATGGCGTGTGATTATCCCAACACGAGTCTACACTTCCTGTTTAGGCCTCGCTTTATTCATGGCTTGCGCTATTTGCTTCACTGAGTTTATTTGCCAAAAATTCTCTAATAGTACAGGTAACTTTTGTAACCAATTAGGGTGTTGATCAATAGTACCTGGGATATTCACTTGTTCTGGAATTTCCAAGGCGTCTTCTAGTGGAATCAGTTGAATATGGCTAGGAGAAGCCGCCAAATATTTTTGTACGGCAATACTCAGTTCGGTATTCATTACTGCAGGATTCAATTTCGGCGCCTTACTCATGTCTATTACTTGTAAATCGTTTAAAGCGGCAATGAGATTGTCACGTTCATAGGCCCGAGCATCTCTGTCAGCCTGTCCTGCTTCATCATTAGGATAAAGATTAAGTTGTTGACGCCACTGTAAGTCTCGTCCCTGCCACCAACCTGTTAATGTGGCGGTATCATGAGTCGCAATGGTTACAATTGATTGAGTGGGGAAGTTTTCAGGGCGTTTGAATAAGCCAGAGTCCCATCGTTCAAAAAACAACACTTTGAAGGACAAAAGGCCTGCATTTTGAATAGTTTCACTAAACCCATCAGGAACATTACCTAAGTCTTCACCAATAACAACACAATTATTACGACGAGATTCTAAGGCGATAATTCGTAAAATATCATCCCAAGGAAAACTAATATAAACACCTTCCCCGGCTTCCATACCGGGTGCTACCCAATATTGACGCATCAAGCCTAGAATATGATCAATACGTAAAGCCCCCGCATATTGCATACTGCTACGAAGTGCTTTTACTAAGGGTTGATAGCCTTGTTTTTGCAATGCAACAGGGTTAATAGGCGTTAGTCCCCAATTTTGTCCTAGCGCGTTCATATTATCTGGTGGTGCGCCAATAGAAGCGCCAGCAACATAAACCTCTTTATCAGACCACACATCAAAACCTGAACCATCGCAGCCTACGGCTAAATCTAGATATAAGCCAATAGCCATCTTTTTATCGATTGTACATTGTGTAACCGCACTTAATTGTTTATGTGCTAGCCATTGTAAGAAACAAAAGTATTCAATACGCGTAGTATGAGAATGTTGAAATTTTTGCACCTCTGTACTACTTGGATCTTGAAATTTAGTTGGCCAATCGGGCCAGCCATAGGCATTTTCATCCGCCAAATTAAAATGCTCATATAACGCATCAAACGTGGCAAAACGATGTAAGTCGTTACCTTTTTTTTGTTTGAACTCATCAAATTCTGCTGACATTGCTTTATAAGGTTCGGCTTTATTGGTCGATGTCTGGTGTAGACAAAAATCTTCAAACAACAATTGGGTTATTTCATATTTAAGCTTTGCGACACTAGGGTAATCAACAAATTCACTTGCTTTGGCATTGGCAATATTTTGTTGAAATGTTTCATTTTTTACTTTTGTCTGTGCTAATTCACAAAGCTCAAAGTTCGGTATGTTGGTTACGTCGATATAAAGCGCGTTTAAAAAAGAACGGCTTGATGGCGAGTAGGGGCTTCGGTGAGCAGGGTTGTGTTGATATAACGGGTGGAGTGGGTTTAAGCCGATAGTGGATGCTTGTTGTTCAGCTGATTTCTCAACAAGTTGACATAGATCGGTAAAATCTCCCATCCCCCAGTTGTTGTTACTTCGTAGTGAATATAACTGCGCGGTATAACCCCACGCTTTGTTAGGTGAAGCTTCCATAGGGCTATAACACGTTTTAGGCGCGACGATTAGCGGGCAGCTAGTTTGAGTGTTATCAACGTTGATTTCAAATTGGTGATAACCTTGCTCGAGCGTGGGTAAGGGTAATTGATATTGACAATAGTGTTTTTGATCGATCGTTATTACATCGATAAGTGGCATGTCGTTAACGTTAATAGAGTTGGAAACTTCACTACCTACTTCAGAAGTGATCTTCCAATTGATTATTTGATTTGATTTTTTAGGGAGACTTATTGTTATGGTATGTTCTTCTTCAAGCTTAACTACATGAACGGTAGGTAATATGTTTATCCATTTACCCTGCTTTAAAAGTGCAATAGATTCAATTAACGACACGTCATCTAACTCGAATCCCATTGCCTGTAATAAAGCTCCCCTAGCAGCGTCTGTTGCAATCACTTGGTCACCGAATGTACCCGTGTAACTTGAGTGAAACCCTACAATATCGGCTAACTGTGCAATGAGACTCATTAAAATTCCTTTCCGGTTGTGAAATAAAATTACATTTTGTTGTAAATTTAACTACATATAGGTTACTATTAAAACACATAAAGCGTTTTCTTTCACTTTTATTAGCTGTTTTAGACTAAAATGTAATTAACTTACAATAAGTGAGTGGCTACACAATTAAAAGACTACCATTACTTTACTGCAATGTTGCTAATTTTTTTAGAGTCGGTCTGATTTCTGCTTTTTTATTGAGCCGTCATACAAAACGGTTATTATTAATAGAAAATGATCATTATAGGCGGTGACTTATACCGTTCTGCACTGATCTAACACAAAGAACAGTTATAAATTAATTATTATATTATTACTGGAGATACAACAATGTTAACAAAGAAATTTTTTAAAACTAAAAATAAAGCTGAAGTGACTTTTGAGTTTACCAGGGCTGATGTGACATCGGCTGTTTTGGTTGCTGATTTTAATGATTGGCAAGCCATTGAAATGAAATTTAATAAAAAAGCTAATGTGTTTAAAACCAAAGTTAGATTACCTAAAAATGGTATTTTTCATTTTCGCTATCTGTTGAACAACACTGAATGGGAAAATGATTATAAAGCTGATCAGTATTTGCCTAATGAATTCGGCACTGAAAACAGTGTGGTAAATACTACGCCGTAACATACCATTTATGCGCCCTGATTATGAATCGCTCAGACTTCCTGAAACGAACAGATTCAAGTGAAGCCATTATACTGACTTGTGGTTAAATGGTGTAAACCCAAAGGACTATTATTTATTTGTCGTTTGCTAATTAATGTTTTATCTTTATTTAGCCAAAGCACTGCCATTTTGTCGTTGGCTTTGTAGTACTAAACGTTAAGTTAAATGGTAGTTATCAACTTTTTTATGGCTGGAGAAACATGGAACAATATAGAATGGAACCGGGAAGAGTCTATCCAATAGGATCGACTGTGGGCGACTTTGGTGTTAATTTTGCTTTATTTTCAGCGCATGCTGAAAAAGTTGAACTGTGTATTTTCGATGAGCAGGGTGACCAAGAATTAAAACGTTTTGTTTTACCCATGTGTGAACATAACATTTGGCATGGTTTTCTTCGAGGCGCTAAAGCGGGCCTAGTCTATGGTTATCGGGTTTACGGACCTTATAGACCAGAATTTGGTCACCGCTTTAATCATCATAAATTATTATTAGACCCTTATGCAAAAGCTTTAAAAGGAACATTTGAATGGTCTGATCGCCACTTCGCCTACGACATTAATGATCCTAAGCAAGATTTATCCTTCGATGCTAGAGATAATGCCGATGTTATGCTCAAAGCCATTGTGATGGACCCCTCTGCTCCTCTCGTACCCAAAACACCTATCGCTTGGAAAAACACGGTTATTTATGAAGGCCATGTAAGGGGATTAACTGAACTTAACCCAAAAGTTCCTGAGCAGTTACGAGGGTCTTTTTTAGGTCTTAGCCATCCGGCGATGATCGCCCATTACCGAGCTATTGGTATTACAACGATAGAATTATTACCGGTACAGCAATTTGTTTCTGAGCAGTTTTTAGAAGATAAAAAACTCTCTAATTATTGGGGATATAACTCGCTTGCTTTTTTTGTTCCCCATAAAGATTATTTAAACCAACATCAAATAAAAGATTTTCAACGTATGGTTGATGAACTACATCAAGCAGGATTTGAAGTGCTTATTGATGTGGTTTACAACCATACTTGTGAAGGTAACCGGTTAGGTCCTACATTAAGTTTTAGAGGAATAGACAACAGTTCTTATTATCGTTTAAATCCGTCTGAAAAACGTTATTACATCAATGATACTGGCTGTGGCAATACGCTAAATATTAGCCATCCTCGTGTTTTACAAATGGTAATGGACAGCTTACGTTACTGGGTACAAGTGATGGGTGTTGATGGTTTTAGGTTTGATTTAGCCACTATTTTAGGACGTGAATTACAAGGGTTTGATAAAAGTAACGGCTTCTTAGATGCTATCTTACAAGATCCTATTCTTAATAGTGTCAAAGTGATTGCAGAGCCTTGGGATATTGGACCAGGAGGTTATCAATTAGGCGGATTTCCTGCACCATGGTCTGAATGGAATGATCGCTATCGGGACACCATTAGACGTTTTTGGCGGGGTGATAAAGGTATATTACCTGAATTTGCCCGGAGAATTCACGGCTCAAGTGATATTTTTGAGCACGATGGTCGTCAGCCTTATGCCAGTATTAATTTCCTTTGCAGCCATGACGGTAATACTTTACATGATCTAGTGAGCTATCAAGATCGCCATAATGAAGCCAATGGTGAGAATAACAGGGATGGCCATTCCGATAACTTTGCACATAATCACGGTGTTGAAGGCGAAACAACAGATAAAGATATTTTAGCTCTTCGGTTACGGCAAATTAAAAACATGCTGGCAACCTTAATGCTTTCTCAAGGCGTACCTATGATACTTGCCGGTGATGAAGTAGGGCGTAGTCAAAAAGGTAATAACAATGCCTATTGCCAAGATAACGACATTAATTGGCTTAATTGGGAAGGCGATGCGTTATATGCAGAAGACCTAAAACCTTTTGTAGCAAGTTTGACGAACTTAAGAAAACGCTTTTCTATGCTCGCACATGATCGTTTCATCCATAGTGACGATAACGACTCTGCTGTGAATATTACCTGGTTCCATCAGTCAGGTTTTGCTATGCAAAAAGAGCATTGGCACTCCCATCATGCTGCAACTTTAGGGTATTTGATAGAAGAGAAAGAACCTGATTCACCGGTTATCTTATGTCTTTTTCATGCTGGAAAAGAACCGATAGAATTTCAATTACCAGAAATTGACAGCATAGATCATTGGCAAGTAGTTATTGACACCACAGCCAGTGATGCTACCGCTAGTGAAGAGCAAAGCGAACTACCTTTAATACCGGCTGAGCGGATAATAACTATGGCACCATTTTCAACGATTGTTTTATTAAATGATAAATAATAAGTAATAAATAATAGGATTGACTGATTGATGAATAAGAATAATAAATCATGTGAAATCACTGCGTCAAACGGCAGTGTTTTAATGAACGAAGAAACCTTTACTGAAGATTTAGCACGACATTTTCATTTTTCACTGGGTCGTGACAAAGTACAAGAATCTCACTTATATCTATATAACGCACTTGCCATCACTATCCGTGATCGTTTAGTAGCCCAGTGGCGACAAACACGAGAATCTAGAGGACATCAACGCAGAGTTGGTTATATTTCTCTGGAGTTTTTGATGGGCCGGGCACTTAATAATGCCATTTTAAATTTAGATTTAGATGACACTGTTCGTGATGCTCTCAAAGGTTATTGCTGTGATTTAGAAGATGTTGAGCAAGCAGAACATGATGCGGGATTGGGTAACGGTGGTTTAGGCCGATTAGCCGCTTGTTTTTTAGATAGTTGTGCCAGTTTAGCTTTACCTGTGATTGGTTATGGTATTCGTTACGAATATGGCATGTTCAATCAACAAATTAAAAACGGTAATCAAGTAGAGCATCCTGATAATTGGTTACGAAATGGTAATCCATGGGAAATTGCTGCCCCTGAAAAAGCCATAAGAGTTAAGTTTTTTGGTCATGTTGACGTGATTAATGAACGTAATGGCAAGCAATATCGTCAATGGAATAATACCCAAGATGTACTTGCCGTACCTTATGATATGCCAATTCCTGGTTATCAAAATGGCATTGTTAATACCCTAAGGTTATGGAAGTCTGAAGCGACTGATGAATTTGATCTTGATGAATTTAATGCCGGTAGTTATACCGAAGCGGTTGCTAGAAAAATTTTAGCTGAACAAATTACTATGGTGCTGTATCCAAATGACAGCAGTGAGAATGGTAAAGAACTTCGTCTAAGACAGCAGTACTTTTTATCTTCAGCCTCATTGCAAGATACCATTAATAGTTATATTGACAATTGTGGTGATAACTTTGATCAATTTGTCGAACTCAATAGTTTTCAATTAAATGATACCCATCCAAGTATCGCTATTGCAGAGTTAATGCGCATATTAATTGATGATCATGATATGACATGGGATAGCGCTTGGAGTATTACCTCTCAAACTATGGCTTATACAAACCACACTTTATTACCTGAAGCGTTAGAAAAGTGGCCAGTCAGATTATTTGAAAATTTATTACCACGTATTTTAGAAATCATTTATGAAATTAATGCTCGTTTTCTTCAAGAGGTTGCTGTTTCTTGGCCAGGCGATTCCCATAAACAACAAGCATTATCATTAATTGAAGAAGGCCATGAACCCCAAGTGCGAATGGCACACTTAGCCATTGTGGGTAGTTATTCAGTTAATGGCGTGGCGGCGTTACATACCGAGCTCTTAAAATCCGGGTTATTTAATGATTTTTATCAACTATGGCCAGAAAAATTTAATAACAAAACCAACGGGGTTACGCCACGTCGTTGGTTATCCCATTGCAACACTAGTTTAGCTGAACTTATCTCAAGTAAAATTGGTAAAACATGGGTTGCAGATTTCGCCGATGTTGCTCAATTACAACCATTTGCAGAAGAGCAAGCCTTGCATAAAAAATGGCAAGCGAGTAAAAAACAGAATAAAACCGTTTTAGCTAACTTTGTTGAACAAGCAACAGGGGTTAAATTTAATGTTGATATGATGTTTGATGTGCAAGTAAAACGCATTCACGAATACAAACGTCAGTTACTTAATATTTTGCATGTTATTGGTTTATATGACCAAATTCGAAAAGGTGACACCGCTGATCTTACGCCGCGTTGTGTTCTTATTGGGGGTAAAGCCGCGCCGGGTTATGCGATGGCGAAAGAGATTATTAAATTAATTAATAATGTTGCAGACACCATCAATTTAGACCCTAAAGCGTCTAAATACTTAAAAGTCGCCTTTATTCCAAATTACAATGTTTCTGCGATGGAAATTATTTGCCCGGCTACTGATTTATCGGAACAAATCTCAACCGCTGGTAAAGAAGCATCGGGCACCGGTAATATGAAATTCATGATGAACGGTGCACTTACCATTGGTACGTTAGATGGCGCAAATATTGAAATTAGAGATGCTGTCGGCGCAGATAATTTTTTCTTATTTGGTGCGCAAGCTCATGAAATTAAAGCTATTCGTGAAAATTACCAACCGAACGATATCATTGCTAATTCTGATGTATTATCGTCAGTAATGCATTTATTAGAAAGTGGTCACTTTAATTTATTTGAACCGAGAATTTTTGATTCAATCATTAATTCTATTCGTGACCCACAAGATATGTGGTTAACCGCTTATGATTTTGACAGTTATTTTCAAGCTCAACGTCGTGTTGATAAAGCTTACCAAGATCAAACGTTGTGGACCAAAATGAGTATTTTAAACACTGCGGCTAGTGGTGTGTTTTCGAGCGATCATACGATCAGGCAGTATCGAGATGAAATATGGAAGCTTTAGCCTTATTTTTACCAATTTGGCGATCAGTGTTTGTTAATAAAGGTTTGAAAAGGAGGCATTATGCCCAAGTATGAAAATCGTAACATCAGTAACTTAACTCGTGAAACATATGCAATGGTTCTGGCGGGAGGGAGAGGTTCTCGCTTATACGAATTAACCAACAGACGCGCAAAACCAGCCGTTTATTTTGGTGGTAAGTTTAGAATCATTGATTTTCCATTATCTAACTGTATTAATTCAGGTATTAAAAGTATCGGTATTGCTACCCAATATAAGTCTCACTCACTAATACGGCATGTAAACCGCGGCTGGGGTCACTTTAAAAAGGAATTAGGCGAGTCAATTGAAGTACTGCCAGCATCACAGCAAAATGGTGAAGGTTGGTATGTTGGTACCGCTGATGCGGTTTACCAAAATATTGATATTATCCGCAGTGAAATGCCAAAATATATAATGATTTTATCAGGTGATCATGTTTACAGAATGGATTACGGCCCATTATTAGCCTCTCACGTGGCCACTGGCGCAGACATGACCGTCTGTTGTATTGAAGTCCCGGTTGAAGAAGCAGCTGGCGCTTTTGGTGTAATGACTGTAAAGGAAGGTAGTCGCGTTTGTCGATTTGATGAAAAGCCTGCTAATCCTTCTGAAGTACCAGGAAAGCCAGGTATCACATTAGCATCAATGGGTAACTACGTTTTCAACACTGAGTTTTTATTTGAGCAATTAGAAAAAGACGCAGCAGAAGAAGACTCTACCCACGATTTTGGTAACGATATTATTCCAAAAATAATTGAATCGCATAATGTATATGCTTTCCCATTTAAAGATCCAAACTCTGAGAAACAACCTTATTGGCGCGATGTAGGTACATTAGACTCTTTCTGGGAAGCTAACATGGAATTAGTGACTCCTGAGCCAGAGTTAGATATGTACGATAGAAACTGGCCTGTATGGACTTATCAGGAACAAACTGCACCGGCTAAATTTGTTTTTGATGAAGATGGAAGACGGGGTATGGCTGTTGACTCAACGGTATCTGGTGGTGTGGTTGTTTCTGGTTCGATGGTGAAAAAATCTTTATTGTTTTCAGAGGTTCGGGTGAATTCTTTTTGTCATATTGAAGGATCCGTTATTTTACCTAATGTGAATATTCGCAGACACTGTAAAGTGATCAAAGCGATTGTTGATAGCGGTTGCGATATCCCTGAGGGTATGGAAATTGGTGTTAATCATGACAACGATCGAAAAAATGGCTTTAGGGTTACCGATAAAGGTGTGGTGTTAGTCACTCGTACTATGCTTACCGACTTGGCAGCGCGTTAATATTCATTACTAATACCAAATAAAGTAATGTACTAATTCATTAGTTATTTTATTTGGTATACTTTGTCATTGAGTTGTATTGATTTTAAAGAAATAATTTTATATAAAACAATTGTTTACTGTAATGTTTACAGTGAATAGTTGTTGTCAAAAAAGTTAATTAGGAATAACCATGAAAAACCAATTCATTAGCTTGTTAGCCAAAGAAGATATTTTGGCTTTGCTTGAGGCGAAACATCAAGATGTTTTCTCTGTATTGGGTATGCATAAGCACCCAACTGAAAATGGTCTAATTGTCAGATCGTTTTACCCTGATGCACTTAGTGTTGAGGTTATTGATAGCAAAACTAATAAATTGGTGGCGTTACTTAATTTAGTCGATCCAGCAGGGCTTTTTGAAGGAAAACTAGGGCGACGACGAAATGCGTTCAGTTATCGTTTACGCGTATCCTATAAAGAAGAAACCTTGGTGGTAGACGATCCATACAGCTATCCTTCGATGATAAATAATGATGATCTTTATCTTTTCTGTGAAGGAACTCACGAAAAAACCTATCAATGGATGGGAGCTCACCAGATAGAAGTAGATGATGTGGTAGGTAAGGTTCAAGGAACTCATTTTGTTTTATGGGCGCCAGATGCCTCTCGAGTTTCTGTGGTGGGTGATTTCAACTTTTGGGATGGTCGGCTTCATGTTATGCGCAAACATCCTGCGGCAGGTGTATGGGAGATATTCCTACCTAATATTGGCGAAAATACTCGTTATAAATATGAAATCGCAGATAAAAATGGCCAGATACAGCCTTTAAAAGCAGATCCGTATGCTTCTTCTATGCAGCTTGCGCCTGAAACGTCATCTAAAGTTGTTAATAACAATGTCTATCAGTGGCAAGATGATCAGTGGATGAATGAGCGCGCCGCGTCATCGGATCCTTATCATGGTCCAGTTTCCATTTACGAGGTGCATTTAGGCTCTTGGAAAAGAAACGTAAAAAGCTATTCTGAAGGCATTGATGAAAATAACGCTGATACTTCGCATTCACCTAGTTATTTAACGTACCGTGAATTAGCTGAGCAATTAGTACCTTATGTGGTAGAAATGGGCTTCACACATTTACAACTGATGCCAGTAAGTGAATATCCTTTTGACGGTTCTTGGGGTTATCAACCCATAGGACTTTTTGCACCTACCGCACGTTTTGGTAGCGCAGCAGATTTTAAATATTTTGTTGATTGCTGTCATAAGGCTGGTATTGGCTTGTTACTTGATTGGGTTCCGGGACATTTCCCTACCGATGAACACGGTACAGGTAAGTTTGATGGCACATGTTTATATGAGCATGAAGACTTACGTAAAGGTTTTCACCCGGATTGGAAAACTCTAATTTATAACTATGGTCGTTCAGAAGTCCAAAGTTATTTAATCAGTAATGCTATTTATTGGTTAGATCAATTCCATATTGATGGCTTACGTGTTGATGCCGTTGCCTCAATGTTGTATTTAGATTACAGCAGAGAAGCAGGTCAGTGGTTACCAAATATTCACGGAGGTCGAGAAAACTTAGAAGCCATTGAATTATTACAGCAAGTGAATAGCCGTGCTTATTTAAAACACCCTGGTGTGATGATGGTTGCGGAAGAATCCACCGCTTGGCCAGGTGTCTCTAAGCCGGTGGATAGTGGTGGTTTAGGTTTTGGTTTTAAATGGAACATGGGCTGGATGAATGACACGTTAAAATATATGGAACGTGATCCTATTCATCGTCAACATCATCATAATGAAATGACCTTTGGTTTAGTTTATGGTTTTAGTGAGAACTTTGTTTTGCCATTAAGCCATGACGAAGTAGTCCATGGAAAAGGTTCATTATTGAATAAAATGCCTGGAGATGATTGGCAAAAATTTGCCAATTTGCGCGCATACTATGGTTTTATGTGGACCCATCCAGGTAAAAAATTACTGTTTATGGGCTGTGAGTTTGCCCAGCGCGATGAGTGGAATCATGATCAAAGCTTAGATTGGCACTTGCTTGAGCAAGACAGCCATAAGGGTATTCAATCGTTAGTAAAAGATTTGAATCACGCTTATCAAAATATTCCAGCTTTATATGAACTTGACTGCGATAGTAGCGGGTTTGAATGGCTTGACTCGCAAAATAGTGAACAATCTATATTGGTTTATTTGCGAAAAGGACAAGCAGGCACTGCTCCGGCATTAGTTGTGGTTAACCTAACACCAGCAAGTTACAACAATTATTGTGTTGGTGTCCCTTTGTCGGGCTATTACCGTGAATGTTTAAATACTGATAGTGCTAAGTATGGTGGTAGTAATGTTGGTAATGGCGGTGGTGTAGGCTCTACAAACGAAGGCTATGCGGGTCAAGAAAATCAACTGTCTATATCGATTCCTCCGCTGTCGACGATGATTTTTGAATGGCAAGAAAACAGCTAAATTATTTGATTAGAAATGAGAAGTTAACAATTAGAAGTAATAATTATTTTTTAAGGATATGTGATGACAACTGAGCAAGTGAAACAACCTAAGCAAGTTAAGCAAATTAACACTCAAACCTATTCAGATCAAAAACCAGGTACGTCAGGGTTAAGAAAAAAAGTAACTCAATTCCAACAAACGGGTTATTTAGAAAACTTTGTTCAGGCTGTATTTAACACTATTGCGCCATGTACGGGTAAAAAATTAGTATTAGGTGGTGATGGCCGTTTTTATAATCGCGAAGCCATACAGGTTATTATTCGCATGGCAGTCGCTAACGGTTTTGCACATATATTAGTGGGTAAGGGCGGCATTTTATCAACACCAGCAGCCTCTTGTGTGATCAGAAAAAATGAAGCGTGTGGCGGTATTATTTTATCAGCTAGTCATAACCCCGGCGGACCAGACGAAGATTTTGGCATAAAATTCAATGGGGAAAATGGAGGACCTGCGCCTGAAAAACTTACCGATGCTATTTTTCAACAAACCTTGTCTATGGAGCATTATCAAACGGTAGAAGCAGATGATATTGAACTGGATCAACTAGGGTCATTGCAAATAGCACAGTGTCAAATTGATATTATTGATCCCGTTAGTGATTATGCTGATTTGATGGAGTCGATGTTTGACTTTGATGCCATGAAGGCACTGATCACAAAAGGCGATTTTAGATTGTGTTTTGACGCCATGCATGCCGTTAATGGGCCTTACGCCAAAGAAATACTTGAAAACCGACTAGGTGCTTCCGTTGGTACAGTGATTAATGGCGTACCATTAACTGACTTCGGTGGTGGACATCCAGATCCAAATTTAGTTCATGCCCATGAGCTTGTCGCTTTACTACATGGTGATGATCCCCTTGATTTTGGTGCCGCTTCGGATGGCGATGGCGATCGAAATATGGTGTTAGGCAAAGCTTTTTATATTAACCCTTGTGACAGTTTAGCTATATTGACCGCTAATGCTCATTGTGTTCCGGCTTATGCCAAGGGTATTTCGGGTGTTGCTCGTTCAATGCCAACAAGTCGAGCCGTAGATCGCGTAGCCAAAGCAATGAATATTCCGTGTTATGAAACACCAACCGGTTGGAAGTTTTTTGGTAATTTATTAGACGCAGGTAAAATAACGCTATGTGGTGAAGAAAGCTTTGGTACTGGCTCGGATCATGTCAGAGAAAAAGATGGCTTATGGGCCGTATTGTTTTGGCTTAACTTAATTGCAGTAAAAAAACAGCCAGTAAGTGAGATTGTAAGAAATCATTGGGTACAATATGGTCGTGATTACTTCACTCGTCATGACTATGAAGCAGTAGACAGCGCAAATGCACATGAGATGATCAGCCAGTTAAAAGCAAAAATAGCGTTGTTACCGGGTCGGATAGTTGCGGGTGTTGAAATAGAATCAGCTGATGATTTTCAATATATTGACCCCGTTGATAATAGTAAAACCACCGCGCAAGGCGTTCGCATTTATTTAAAAAATGGTGGACGTATTGTCTTTAGACTTTCAGGCACTGGCACTCAAGGGGCAACCTTAAGGGTTTATTTAGACCGCTACGAAAATAATCCTGAGCTGTTAGAACAAGAAACACAACAAGCCCTGAATGAGCTAATTCAAGTGGCAGAAGCCGTTGTTGGTATTAAACAGTTTACCGGAAGAGAAAAGCCAGATGTCATCACATAACGGGTATAATACCAAATGCACTAAATAAGTGATCATTTTAAGGCGGTCTAAATATCCAATAACGGCGTTGCTTTCAATCACAATAGCCAGCTATTGCTCAATTAAGCGCCTTGTTCTTGAAGATTTATCCACGCTAAAAATTGATCACTAACTTAATGCAGTTGGTATAATGTGATTTCAAAATAGGTTCTCAAGATGATTTTGTAACAGAGCCATAAAATAATAAAAAATGAAGGTGTTTAAATGAAGATATTAATGGCTGCTGCTGAAAATGATGCATTACCACGTGGAAAAGTGGGTGGAATTGGCGATGTTGTTCGTGATATTCCGCTTGCTTTAGCGAATGCTGGCCAACAGGTTGACGTAGTAATGCCGGGCTATGGTAGTTTTTCTAAGCTTCCAGGTGCCCAGCATGTGACTTCGTTGCAAGTGATGTTCGGTGGACAGTCTCAGTCTATTGATATTTATAGTGTTTCATTAGACGATTCATCAGAAAAAGTTACTCAATGGGTGATCGAACATCCTTTATTTGCTATCGGTGGTGCAGGTAAAATCTATTGTGATGATCCAGACAACAGACCCTTTGCATCTGACGCAACTAAGTTTGCCTTATTCAGTGCCGCTGTTGCTAAAGCCATTATTAGTGATGTTTTTGGTGAGATTGACGTATTACACTTACATGACTGGCATACCGCAATGGTGCTAGTGCTGCGAGCCTATGATCCTGAATATCAAAAATTAAAAGCTATTAAAACAGTTTACACCATTCACAATTTGGCCTTACAAGGTATTAGACCAATCGATGGCGATGAATCGTCGTTAAAAGCTTGGTTCCCCTATTTACCCTTTGATTATAACCAGATCAGCGATCCCCGATATCATAATTGTATTAACCCTATGCGTTCAGGTATTAACTTGTCAGATAAAGTGCATGCTGTGTCACCAACTTATGCCAAAGAAATATTATCCCCAAGTCATGTTGAACAGGGTCAATACGGCGGCGAGGGCTTAGAAAATGATTTACGCTATGCTAATGATACCAAAAGGTTGCACGGCATTTTGAATGGCTGTGAATACCCTGATAAAGTGAATGTTCGTCTTACGTTAAAAGCCTTAATGAAACTGTCTGAAAAAGAAGTTATTAAATGGATAGCAGACAAATATCTGCTTGATAACGCACATTTAATTGCGATGACACGTTTAACGCAACTGGTAGCAAAAAAGTATAAAAAACAACCTTTAGTCATAACGTCGGTCGGGCGAATTACCGACCAAAAAGTCCGTCTTTTTCAGCAAAAAATGCCCAATGGTCAAACAGCAATTGAACACTTATTAAGTATTTTATCTGATAACGGTGTTTTTATTTTATTAGGTAGCGGTGATAAAAAATTAGAAGGCTTCTTAACTGATATCGCATCAAAAAATACTAATTTTATTTTTTTGAAAGGATACTCTGAAGCGTTATCTGAAAGCATGTATAGCTCGGGTGATTTATTCTTAATGCCAAGCTCATTTGAGCCTTGTGGCATTAGTCAAATGTTGTCAATGAGAGCAGGGCAACCCTGTTTAGCCCATAGTGTCGGTGGCTTAGCTGACACTATCATTGATAATGAAAACGGTTTTACTTTTAATGGTGACAATCCGTTGCAGCAAGCTGAAAATATGCTCAGCTGTTTTCAGTCAGTATTAGATATAAAACAAAATAACAAAATGAAATGGGATACCATCTCAACTAATGCCTTAAAAGCGAGATTTTTATGGCGTGATGTCGCACATGACTACATTAAAAGTTTATATGGTAAGTAAGCATTAGATAAAATCTTTTAAACTATTGAATCTTCAAGTAATACAGGGTGTATACCCTGTATTTTCCATCATGTATTGATAAAATTTTCTCCACCGTTATCGTGCCCTCGATCTTTACTTGCGCTCGTTAAAGCATAACAATTATTTCACAGTCATTGTGGAAGTTGCCATGGCATCACAGACAAATGTGATGGTGGCTTGATATATACCTTTCTATTATATTCTTATCTAGTACGTTCTTTTTAAGCCTTAGTTATAAACGAATTAATTACTCTTTGAAGAGAACTTGATGGCTTGGATAAGAAATCTGTTGTCATAACGATATCGCTTCATGTCAAACTGACTACGCCATACTGGCACAAGTGTGTAATATCGTTTGTCATCTGTGATTAAAAATAATAACTTTCAATTTTATCATAAAACAGCAGCCCTTTATTGGCGGCGTATACACAAGCGATATGATTATAATTTGGTTTGAATTTCTAATGTCAGCAACAATGTGACGTAGTTGGAATGATATATGCTCTAGTTAATATAACGCACTTTAAGATTCTAATAGCCTTATCGTTTTAAATAAAATAACGCTTGAATTTAGCGTTGTTTTGAGAAAGAAATATCACGGATATAAATACTTGTGTTCGGTAAATTTAATATGAGGAAAAATCATGAGATTCCATCAAATAAAAGAAGTTTATCAACACATTCTAAATGTTAATAAACGGTTTGAAACTTTATGTGAACAACTGTTAATCGAGACTAAAGACGAAAGAATACGTATGTATATCTATTTTCTGTTAAAAAAACAGCATGACAACAATGACTACCTTAAAAATTTAATTAAATCAGAATCTCACAAGGTTATTGATAGCTGGGTAGATGAAGAAATTGAAAATAAAATTACAAAAAACTTTATAGAATATGAGCAACGAAAAATTCTTACGGTAGATGACATACTTAATATTAATCTTGAAATAATTGAAATAATCAATAATTGGTTATTAATAATAGTAGATGTATCGACAAATCAAACAGTGAAAGAACATATGCTTGATTTAATTGAGAGACAGACACAACAAAGTCATCAACTTGTACACTCGGCTCACAGAATGGATGATATGTGATAATAAAAAATGCACCTTGATTATGAATCGCTCAGACGTCCTGAAACGAGCATCTTCAAGTGGCGCGGGTATGCACCCATTGGTATTAAACATAGGAACACACAATGAATAAAATTCCTGAAAATTTTGTAAAATATAAATCTACTCCGGTTTTTGAAAAAGATAGCGTACCAAAGATGTTTCTTCACCTGCACAATACTCGTGCTGGCGTATATGGAAAAATATGTGTAATTTCAGGTACTCTAAAATTTTTTGGTTTTACACAAAGAAAGGGCGATATTGAACAAGAAATATCAATCCCAGCGGGCGACTTCGCGGTTTCACCACCTGAGTACTGGCATAAAGTGGAATTTTTAACAGAGAATACAAGGTTTAAAGTTGATTTTTATGCTCAGGAGGGCTCTAAAATAGTATCAGATAATATATCTGAGCGGTAAGCGATCATTCTGGGGTTAGATCACCCCATTTAAGCCAGAT
>TARA_R110001583_G_scaffold61034_2_pt1 | contig 35156 bp, 33 predicted proteins | sample TARA_R110001583 | Tara Oceans TARA_R110001583 (sample SAMEA4398432) | marine metagenome | biome: Polar Biome; feature: [MES] marine water layer (ENVO:01000295) within the mesopelagic zone...; material: water (ENVO:00002006), including particulate matter (ENVO:01000060) such as...... | reverse complement strand
CATATGTAAAGGTAATGTTGGACTTTGCCAAAAATCACGTCCTTTAGCTTGGGCAAATAAGAAAGCGGTATAAATAGCTAATAATATTGCGAAAAATGCAGTTACCCAAAGTAAGGCCGTTTCTCCAACTTTTATTTCGAAGAATGTCATTACTCCCCAAATGGTTACTAGCAATCCGAAAACAGTAATGGTGTAACCTCCTTTAACTAACCAAGAATTCCATTGCGGACGCAATAACACATTTAAAAAACGATCTGGTCTGTCTAAATCCATAACCAAGAATAAGCCTGTTAATGCTAAAAATACCAGTGAAATTCCGGCCGACCATAATTTGGCGGTTGGTGAAACTTCATAACCCAACATAATTGCTAAAAATAGGATTAAAAATGCACCTGCTGAAATTGCTTTTGTAAACACATAAGCTGAAACTTCCCAACCCCATAATATTCCTTTATCTGGTGTGTCGTAAACTCTACGAGCTTTTCCTGTTAACACATCAATATAATTAGGGTTTTTGTTTTCTTTCTTTTGATAAGCAGCTTGTATATCATTATCAATAGTCATTTGCAATAAATCTACATCGCTATTTGTGTACATCATTTTTTCAGCTGCTTTTGCAAAATGTCCAACGCCACGAGCTTGAGAATTCCATAAACCTGGACCAGATTTATCTGTTGCCTCAGGAACTAAAGAAGCATCATCACCATCAATGTAAAACAGATTTGGGTTTGTGCCCTTTTCTGGTTTTCGAACCTTCACAGCCTGACGCGCCAATAATTGAGAAATTTCAGTAGTTGGATTGTGCATATCACCTGCAATAATTGCATGTTCAGGACAAACAGAAACACATGCAGGTTCTCTACCAACATCAACTCTATGCGCACAATAATTACATTTTGCTGCGGTATTATTATCAGGATCAATATACAAAGCATCATAAGGACACGCTTGCATACAAGATTTACAACCTATACAACGGTTGTTATCAAAATCTACAATTCCGTCTTCACGTGTATAGAGCGCTTCAACCGGACAAATTTCTACACAAGGCGCATCCGTACAATGGTTGCATCGCATTACTGAAAAAATTCTACGCGTATCAGGGAATTCACCTTTTTCAACTTGCTTAACATAGGTTCTGTTAACTCCAACAGCTACATCATGCTCTGATTTACACGCTGTTGTACAAGCATGACAACCTATACATTTTCGATTATCAATAATAAAACCGTACTTCATTTTTTATAAAATAAATTGAATTATAACAAATTTAGCGAATGAAGAAGTTAGTTTTGTGATGAACCTCACATAGTTTATTGTTTAGAATCAATATAGATAAGGCGTGCTGCTATTTAATTTTAATGACTTATTTTTGTGCTTTTAAGATAAAAACACAAATGAAAATTAAATTATTATTTTTTGGTATTACAACAGATTTAATTGGCACAAATGCACTTTCATTTAACTTAAATGAAAGTGCAACTGTTAAAATGTTAAAAGATGAATTAATCTCCAAATATTCAAACCTTAAAAATATCAATGAATTTGCCATTGCCGTTAATGAAGAATACGCAAATGACAATTTAATAATTAAAGATGGTGATGTGATTGCAATTATTCCACCAGTAAGCGGAGGTTAATCTCTTAAATACTTTTTATCAATATAAAAGGTTCCAAACGGAATTACTGAAGCCAATAGCACAATTAAGGTTGTTTTTGATTTCCATTCCAATTCAGACTTCATGATAAATGCCAAAATCACATATCCAATAAATAATATTCCGTGTGGCATTCCTAACATTTTCACGTAGGTATCAATTCCTAAAGAGTACTTTATTGGTGTTGCAATAAACAGCAGTAATAAGTACGAAACTCCTTCTAATACACTTACAATTCTAAAAGTTTTTTTCATCAATTCTATAGTTAGTAGTAGTTTGGCGAAAATACATTTAATATTTCTTAAATTTGCTAAAATTTTAGTTAAAAAATGGTCAACAAAACATCTATAAAAATAACTTCGGAAAAATTAAATTTACAAGAATGTACTGATTTTGTGCAAGACGATTCTTGCGGAGGTATTTCATTATTTGTTGGTACAGTTAGAAATTTAACAAAAAATAAGAAGGTTATTTTGCTGGATTTTAGCGGTTACGAACCAATGGCTGTAAAAGAAATGAAAAAAATAGCTGATAAAGCTTTAGAAAAATTTCCAATACATAAAATTGCCATTCACCACGCGTTAGGTGAATTACAAATTGGAGATATTCCGGTTATTATAGCGGTTTCATCAGCACACCGAAAAGCTACTTTTGAAGCTTGTGAATTTGCAATTGATAGGTTAAAAGAAACCGTTCCAATTTGGAAAAAAGAACATTTTGAAGATGGTGAAGTTTGGGTGAATTCCCATCCTTAAATAATTTCCATCTTCTTCAATAAAAAAGAAGCATTCATATTTTTACAAATACCATCTTTAAATTTATAGTCGAAATTTAATTCATTATTAATTATTTCAGCATCAAAATAGAAGTTTTCCACTTCTGGTAAATCTTTTTCAATTTCGCATAAACTTAAATCGTGTGTTGCTATAATACCTGTTGATTTTGAACTAACCAATTTTTGCACAAACTTTTTAGACCCAATAGCTTTATCAACGCTATTTGTTCCTTTTAATATTTCATCTAAAATTATAAAATAATCTTCGTTTTTAATTTCATCAACAATAAATTTCAATCGTTTTAATTCTGAAAAAAAATAGGATTCTTTATCTGCCAAAGAATCTGAAGTTCTCATGCTTGTAATTAATTTCACTGGTGAATATTTAAAGGATTTTGCACACACAGGCAATCCCATATTTGCCATTACAATTGCCAATGAAACCGTTCTTAAAAATGTGCTTTTCCCAGCCATATTAGCGCCAGTAACAATAAAAAAGTGTTGGCTGTTAATTGCAAAATCATTATTAATTCTAGTAGATTCTTTTAATAATGGATGTCCTAAGTTAGTAGCTTCAATACTTAAATTTTCTTTACTAATTTCAGGAAAACTAGAGTTTGGATGATTAAATGTAAAGTTTGCCAATGAATTTTGTGCATCAAAAAAGGATATAATATCAAACCAATTTTCAACAGTATCTCTGTAAGTTGTAATCCATTTTTCAATTTTAACAACCTGTTGTACATCCCACAATAAGAGACTATTTAAAAAAACCGCCACCATCATATTATTACGCTGATCCAAAGCTTCCAAAATTTTGGAGAATTTTTCAAAAATCACGGATGCTTTTAAAGATTTAGATTGAATATCTTGTTGCTTTTCCTTTAATGTTACTGAATTAAACTCAATAGATTCAATCTTATTCAACAGTTGATGATATTGCTTAAAAGTATCCTTTGCCTTACCAGAAGTTTCATAAATCTTATTCACCTTTTTCAAAAACAACATTGATACTCCAAGCCCAATAAAGAACCAATAAACCAGCACTTTAAATGGAAAAACCTGAATACTCACCAAAGCAATAACTACAAAAGAAATTATTGGAAAGAGCACCAATAACAATGAAATGCTTTTTGAAAATACTGAAGTATAATTATGAATCCAATTCACTATTGATTTAGGAGAATGTTGCACTTTAACCAAACTAGCAATTGCCGAAAATTGTTGTCGCCATTTTGGATGATTGGCTAATTCTTTTATTGCTTCTTGTTTTAAATCAATATCTGAAATATGATTTTCAGTTAATGTTTTAACAAACTTTTCTCTACCTCCAGTAGTTGTAGTTCTATTACAATATTGAAAAAACGAACCTTTTCCAAATAGATCAATATCAAAACTATAAAAATGTGTTGCATCTATAAATTCTTCTCCTTTATTTAAATTGAAATAATTGTCATTTAATACTTCAATTTCTTTTTTGTTAATAGCTGTTAATTCTACATACAATCTTTTATTATCTTGTAAAAAAGCATGTCTAAAAATCAGATAAATAAAGCAAATCACTCCAATTACAGCTATTGGAATCATTATTTTTGAATTATTTGAATAAAAATAGATGCCTAAACTTGTTGCTAAAAAAACCAACAATCTTATGGTACTTGAAACTGCTAATTTTCGTTTTAGATCGTTTACCTTTTTTTCAAAAAATACTTTTTCTGAAATATAAAATTCAATAGGGTTTTTCATTTAATATTTTTCTATCCCGTCAATTAAACTAAATACTGACAAAGTTGGATGTTTTTGTTTTAATTTTAAAGTAACATCATAACTGGTAATTCCTTTTTTACAAACAACTACATATTGCTTATTAAAATCAGGCTTAAACTTTTCAACGTCAAATGTTTTGTAAGGCATTTTTTGATGCACTTTAAATGGAATTGGAGCATCTAAATGGTTTAATACACTAATTACTTCAATATTCCTTTTTGTGTTAATTTTCTTAAATTCTGAAGCAGAAATTAACAATGCTACATCCTGAGTTTCACAAAACGTTTCTAAATAATCTGAATTATTAAAAATTTCATCAATATCAATTGACTCATTTTTTCTTAATTTCATTTTAAACTGTGAATTTTCTAGTGCGTTGTATATTAATAACTGATTTATCAATAATTTACCTGTTTTGGTGATTAGTTTTAATACTTCGTTTACTTGTAATAATGCAATTATGCCAACAATAGGATTTAACGTTCCTGCTGCTTCACAATTAGGAATATCGGTAGCAATTTTAGGAAAAGCATCGCGTAAATTACAACTGAATGTTCCATCATCATTTTGCTGATTAAATGTTGCCACGTAACCATCAAATTTATATAGAGATCCATAAACTAACGGCTTTTTTAAAAGTACACAAGCATCATTTATTAAGTATTTAACTGGCAAACTATCTGTGCCATCAACAACAACATCGTAGTTTGAAATCAACTCTAAAATAGAATTTTTACTAACAGCTTTATTGGTGAAAGTTACTTTGGTAAAAGGAGCTCTTTTTTTAATTTCATTGGCAAGCACTTCAGCTTTTGGTAACTTAACATCCTCTACTTTAAAAAACACCTGACGATGTAAATTTGAAACAGAAACCGTATCAAAATCTACTAAATGTAGGTTTCCAATTCCACTGGCGGCCAAATAAATAGCAATTGGACTTCCCAATCCGCCACAACCAATAACCAACACTTTGGCTTTTTGTAATAAATTCTGTCCTTCCTTACCTAATTCAGCTAAAGTAGTTTGTCTTTTAAAATATGTTTCTTTTGTTATTTCCATTATTGCAAAACTACAGTTTTACCTACTTCATTTAAATAATAAAGTGAATCTTTTACACTAAAATATGCATTTAACTTTTTAAGGTATTGAAAATACTGAACATCTCCAAACCCATAAACAGTTTCATTTTGCTGCCAAATTAAAAGATTTCTAACTATTTCATTTTCTGAAAACAAATTAGAATTTATAATTTCTAAAATCTTAGTTGAAATTTGATTCAATCCATTTTCAGCAGGAAATCTATTCAAATGTTGATTTATTGCCAATTGTATATATTGAAATTTTGAATTTTGATTGAAGTCAAAATTTTTTAATTTATTTAAATCATTTTCAACATAAACATTCCAACTTTCCTTTGCAAATTCTAAACTGGCTTTACTAAGTGTAATTTTATTTTTAACTAAAGTTTTAAAATCATTTGGTGAAAAATCTGACAAATATTGAAGACGTTCTTTTCCTTCAACTTTCCCTGTACAAATTAAATAATAATTGGTTTTTTTTACATAATTATCTAATAAATATGTACAAAGTGCTAATAGATTTACTTGACAAAACAAATCGAATTCAAACCACAAAACCACTTCATTATAAATTGAAACATCTTCTAACTTTACAATTTCTTTTATTGTTGTATCGTAATATTCTAAACGATTGACACCAATTTCAGTTTCAAAATAGGAATATCTGTTTAACCAAAATTCATCACTTCCAACTTCTTCATGTAAAGGTCCTTCACAAAGCATTTCCCGCCAAACAACAATAGCTCCTTTAATTCCAGATTTTTTTAAAATTGGTTGTGTACTCTCTCCATTAAGTATATGAAGTGTTTTACTCATTTATTTCTTTCTGAGCCGCTTTAAAATCTTCTGGAGTATTAATGTTTCTAATAAATGAACCATCAATTTCCACAATTTCAACATCTGAATTTAGCAACACTTTTCTTGGGCAAGAATATCCTTGTGCTAAATAATTTAATAATAACGGGTAACTTTTAGGTTCCCAAATGGTAATTAATGGCTCCGGAAATTTAGCATACTTTCCTTTAATTGTTGTCGCTGCTTTTGAAGGGTTTCTATGTTTTAATAATTGTTCAATAACAGCATCATTTACAAATGGTAAATCGGTTGCAATAACCAACCAAGCAACATCCGGATTTTCTTGAAACGCAGAACAAATTGCACCAAACGGACCTAAGCCAACAAACTTATCTGTAATTTTATTTTCAATTTCAATTTCTTGTTCTTCTCTAACGGATAAAAATGTTTTTAAATGATGTTTCTCTAACAATTCAATAGCAACATCGCGCTGATTTTTACCAAAAAACTGGAGCGTTCCTTTATCTTGCCCCATTCGTAAACTTTTTCCACCAGCCAACACCAATCCTTGAATAGGAGCAATTTTTTGTTTGATTAAATTTTCAATGTGTTTCGATATTTTAGCAATTTCATCTAATTCATAACACATCAAATTTTTGATTTGCGGATTTTTCTCTACCAAAAAATCAAAAAACTCAGCATCTTTATTCAATTTAATTACAAACTGAATATTATTTAGCTGATCCAATCTTTTTAAAACAGAAGCTTCCTTATTAGCATCTAATATCAATATTTGCTTAGCTCCTTCATAATGATTTCCATTAATAAACACAAAATCGTATTGTGAAAACTGCACTCTTTGATTGAATTTATTTACTTCACAATTCATAGAAACCTCAACAATTCCTTTATGATGGAATGTAAAACTTTCCAGCTCTAAACTTTCAACATCTTTACTATGTGAAGCATCAAAATAAGCTAATTTGTAATTTGATAATTGCGTTGAAACTTGAGAAACTAATTTTGAAATCTCCCCACAACTTGTTCCTACTATTGAAATTTCATTTGGAGCATAATTATCATTATCTCTTAACTTCAATTTTACGTGTTTTTGATGTTTACCCATTTTTTATATCGCTTTTCCCTCCTGATTTTTCCATCAGTTTCACTTCTTTAATAATCATTTTTTGTGAAATTGATTTACACATATCATACACCGTTAATGCCGCAATATTTGCGCCAGTAAGCGCTTCCATTTCAACACCTGTTTTACCTTCAATTGAAACTGTACAAAAAATTTCTATATGTTCTTTGTCTATAATTTCAATGTCAATATCCACGCCATTTATTAATAACGGATGACACATTGGAATTAATTCTGAAGTTTTTTTAACCGCTTGAATTCCTGCAATAATAGCTGTTTGAAAAACTGGTCCTTTTTTAGTTATTAGCTCTTTTTCATTAAAATGGGAAATAATTTCTGAACCTAAAAACATAGTAGCTTTTGCTGTTGCCACACGTTTGGTGATTTTTTTATCCCCAACATTTACCATTTTTGGCGTGTTTTTTTCGTTAATATGTGTGAATTTATTTTCCATAAGTGAAAGATTCTGAATCAAGTTCAGAATGACAGGTTTTTATCTATATGTTATTAAAGGAAATACTTCTCCTTTGGTAAAATTACTTCTATCATCTGGCAATTCCAAAAAAGCATCAGAATCTACTAAGTTAGCTAAATCACCTGACCCTTTTCCTGAAACGGGTGTTGCTATTAATTTTCCGTTTTCTTGAGTCAATTTAACTTGTAAAAAGTAAGTCATTCCTGGTTTAAAGGAAAAATCTTCGCTTAAAATTGCGTGTTGTTTATTTTCAAAATCTAAACCAACACATTTTAAATACCACGGATTAAAATATTTTAAACAACTTACAAATGTAGAAACTGGGTTTCCAGGAAAAGCAAAAACTGTTTTTTGTCCTTTTTTACCAAACCAAAATGGTTTTCCTGGACGCTGTTTTACTTTGTGAAATAATTTTTCAACACCCAATGTGTTTAATACTTCAGGAATAAAATCAAATTTTCCTTTTGAAACAGCTCCGCTAAACAATAAAACATCATAATTATTTAAAAAAGATCCAATTTTACTTAAAAGTAAGTCTTTATCATCTGTTATATGTGCCGTTTCTGCTTTAATATTTAACATTTCTAATAATGAAACTAACGTAAAAACATTACTTCTTCTAATTTGATGTTCTTCTGGAGTTTGAGAAACTGCTACCAGTTCATTTCCAGTTGAAATTATCATCACTTTTGGTTGTTTTGCAACTTTTACAGTTGATTTACCAACTGTTGCCAACACACCAATTTCAGCAGGAGATATAATGGTGTTTTTAGGTATTAAAATATCTTCTTTTTTTCTATCTAACCCTTTTAAATGAACATTTTGAAAGTTTTTAACGGCTTCTAAATTAATTGTAGCAATACCATCTTTAATATCTAAAAGTTCATACTGAATAACTACGTTCGTATTAATAGGTAATACTGCGCCTGTCATTGCTTCAATACAATTTTTTGGGTTTTGCAATGATAATTGCTTACTTCCTGCAGCTTGAATTCCTTCAATTTTAAACGCTCTTTGCCCTTTATTAAATGCTTCAGAAGCAATTGCAATTCCATCCATACTCACCCTGTTAAAAGGAGGAAAATCACGATCAGCAATAATATCTTCTTTTAATACTCTTCCTTTTGATTTAAAAAATTTAACTTCTTCAGTTCCAAAATCTTCCGAAGTTTTTAAAATTATTTCTAACGCCTCTTTTACTGTAGTTAAGTTCATAAATTATTTAAATCTATAATTAATTGTTATGTATTGCCTTAAAAAATGCAGTTAGTTTAGCGCTGTCTAAATTGCCATTTGTTCTAACTCCACTGCATAAATCTAAACCATAAGGTTTTACTTTTTTAATTGCCTGAAAAGCATTATTAGGATTTAAACCACCTGCCAAATAAACTGGTATTTTTACATTTTTTACAATTTCTTCACTAATTTCCCAATTATGAATTCTACCAGTTCCACCTAATTCTTTGGTAGACAAATTAGGGTTTCCACTATCTAATAAAATTGCATCTACATACTTTGAAATTTTAATAGCCTCCTCAATTGAATTTTCATTTATTACATGTAAAACTTGTACAATTTTAATATGAGGTAAAACGTATTTTAATTCCGCATAAGTTCCTTTAGTTAATTCATCAACAATTTGTATAGTTGTAGTATTTACTTTTGAATAATGATTCACAATTTTAGCAACCTCCGTTTCACTTGTTAGCAAAAAAGTATCAATGTCTTTAGGTACTGATCTTGCTATTTTATTAATTAATTCATTTGAAATTATTCCTGGACCACTAGGCATTTGACCTACTAATCCTAAAGCTGAAGCACCTAAATTAATGGCTAATTTAGCCTCTTCAATACTGCTTATACAACAAATTTTTATTTGTGGCTTGTTCATTTTATCCTCCAATTGTAGACATACTCTCTGAAACATCATTTCCACGTGCAGCTTCTGCCGCAAAACCATTTTCCGGTTTTTTATGCACTGTAGAAATAAATAAAGCTTTTAATTCATCATCACTTGCTCCATCTCTTATAAAATCTCTTACATTAAAAACTCCACCATCAAATAAGCAGTTTTTAAACATTCCTGTAGCCGTAATTCTAATTCGATTACAATCGTTACAAATTGTTCTTGTAAATGCAGGGATTATCCCAAAAGTTCCTCTGTAATTAGGTATTCGAAAATTTCTTGAAGTAGATGATTTTTTATCTTGCAGCGTTTCAACTTCAGCATAATGCTCATTTACATGGCTTATAATCTTATTAAAATTCCATTCTTCTTTAATATCTCTTTGTCCTTTGCCGTTAAAAGGCATTTCTTCAATAAATCGAACTGCAATATCCTTCTCTTTTGAAAGCTCAATAAAATCAATAATTTCATCGGTATTAAAACCCGATTGAACGACAATGTTTAACTTCAATTTTAAATTACTTTTATCTAACTTTTCAAACGTTTCATACACACTCTCAAAAACATCTCTACGTGTAATTTTTGCGAATTTTTCCTTTTGTAAACTATCAATACTCAAGTTAATAGCATTAATATTCAGCGATTCTAACTTCTCAATATGATTTGCTATTAAAGCGCCGTTTGTAGTAATATTTATTTCGTCTAATTTATCATTAAAAGACAGCGATTCTAAAAAATTGATAAAATCTTTACGCACAAATGGTTCACCTCCAGTTAAACGAACTTTGTTCACTCCTAACTCAGATAATACACGTGTAAGGCGATACATTTCTTTGTAAGACAGCAACTCCTTTCTATCAACAATATCAATACCATGTGAAGGCATACAATACTGACATCTTAAGTTACAACGATCTGTAATTGCCAACCGTAAGTAGCTGATTTTCCTTCCAAATTTATCTATTAACTCCACTAGTTTAATATTATTTTATTTCTACCCAAAGTTACTATTTCTTCATTTTCTAATTTTTTTAAAACTCTTGAAATGGCTTCTCTTGAAACTTTTAAATCACGCGCTATATCAAAATGTTTTCTATAAATTGTAGTATCATTATATACTAAACTGGTGTATTCTAAATACTTCAATAATCGTTCTTCCAAACTTTTAAAAGCAATATCATTAATGGTTTCAATTAAAAATGATGTTTGTTGTTGATTTAATTTAAAATAAAAAGCGCTCCATGATTTATACTTTAAAAACCAAGAATTTACAACCTTAACAGGAACTGCAATATAAGTTACATTACTTTGAGATTTCAATCTAATTTCACTCTTTTTCTCTTCCATCCCATAGGATATTGCTATAGAACTGCTTTGTTTTTCAGATAAATAGTGTAAAAAAATTCCGTTTCCCTGACCATCACGGCGCATTACTTTTACTACGCCTGAAACTATTAAGGGTATATACTTAATGTCCCTTCTAATTTCTAAAATTATTTGTTCAGGTTCCGCTTGTTTTAAAATACCATTGCTACATATTTCTTTTCTCAAATTTTCTTCGAATAAATTTAAAAAATTAGCAGTAACAATTTCATCAATTTTCATAGTTCGTAAACTAATTAATGAGGTAATTTTTCTTTAAATAATCCATATAAGAAAGCTCCTAATGTTGCTCCAAAAATAACAACTAATATAGAAACTACACCTTTACCAACTAACACAAACATTGGACCTGGACAAGCACCAGCTAATGCCCAACCTAAACCAAATAAAATACCTCCAAGTAAATTTCTATACAATCCTACTTTTTTGGGTGAAACATGAATTTCATTTCCCTCAAAAGTTTTAACCATTTTTTTTCTGAATAAAAACATACTAATCATTCCTAAAAAAACAGCAGATCCAATAATTCCATACATATGAAAAGATTGAAATTTAAACATCTCATATATTCTATACCATGAAATAATTTCAGCTTTACTCATTACTATTCCAAAAAGAACACCTACTAAAAAAAATTTTATATATTTCATGTGTGATTTTTTATTTTTTTTTATTTGTCACATGCTGTTCGCTATTAATCATTCTCAAGATTGATAAACTTTTTAGCATGCTCGTTTCATCTTTTTAAAATATTAAGGGTAATATTAACCAAGTCATTACTAAACCTCCAATAAAAAACCCAATTACAGAAATTAAAGAAGGTAACTCTAAGTTACTTAAACCTACAATAGCATGTCCAGAAGTACAACCTCCTGCCCAACGAGCACCAAAGCCTACCATAATTCCAGCAATAAGCAATATTGCAAATCCTTTAAAAGACAACATGGTGCCGATACTAAAAATTTCATCTGGCAAATAGCTCGCTCCTGCATTTGGAATACCAATATCAGCTAAATCTTGTATTGTTTGTGGATTTAATGCTACTGCATCACTTGGCGACAACCAATAGGAGGCTATAAAACCTCCTGCAATACTTCCTAAAATAAATATTAAGTTCCACGAGTTTTGTTTCCAGTCAATTTTAAAATAATCAACAAATTTGCCTGCTCCTCCAATTGAACAAAACGTTTCTAGGTTTGAAGATACGCCAAAATGCTCACCAAAATAGTAGAGCAAAAACATAATAATGGCAATAATAGGGCCTGCTACATACCAAGCCCAAGGTTGAGTTAAAAATTCCATAATTTTTCTAATTAGTTAGTTCTGTCAAAAATATTGAATAAATTAAACTATTTAGTAACAATTGTTATACACTTTTAAAACTGTAAGATTTCAATTTTATTTCTATGTAGTTTAATTTTTCCTTCATTTTCTAATTGCTTTAACAATCTTGAAATAACAACTCTAGATGTATGCAAGTCGTATGCAATATCTTGATGCGTTGTATTTAGTGATGTTTCTCTCATAATTTGAGCTTTGTCTGTTAAATATTTATACAGGCGCTCATCCATTCTCATAAATGCTAATGTATCAATAGTCTCCATCATTTCATTTAGACGGATATTATAACTATCAATAACAAAGTTTCTCCAAGTTTTATATTTAACCAACCATTCATCCAGTTTTTCTTTTGGAAGAAAAATAATTTCAGACTCTTTTTCGGCAATTGCTCTAATTCCGCATTTACCATTAGAAATTGCACTTGCAAAAGAACTTGCACAGGTGTCTCCACGTTCTAAAAAATAAAGCAATATTTCTTCACCTTTTTTATCTTCTCTTACAATTTTAATGGCACCATCTAACAATAACGGAACTCCTTTCATTTTATCACCTAAATCAACCAGCAATTCATTTTCCCGTAATTTTTTATACACACCTACCTGTTCAATCTCATCCAATAATTCCTTCTCAAATACAAATGAATAATAGTCATCTAACTTTTCTCTCATTTTTCTAAATAATTTATAATTTTAGTTGTAGCTCCATTTTTCTCAACAACATAATTTAATGCTTTATTTCCGGCTGCAAATCTATTTTGTTTTTCCTTAAAAAAACATGTTTAAAAGTACGGATAATTTTTCAGATTTATTCATTGAAAAACAAGCCTCTTCATTTATCAAATCAATTGCTTCATTAAATTTATTATAATTTGGACCTATTATAATTGGAATCCCAAATGTAGCAGGCTCTAATACATTATGCGCCCCAGTTTTAGTACAACCTCCACCAACTTAAGCCACAACATCATAACTATATATTATTGCAAGAATGCCGACTGTTTCAACTATAAAAACTTGATTGTTTTTAAATTATACTTTTTCCTTTTCTGAAAATAACACTGACTTTTTTTACTTAAATGATACAGAACACGCTACTGATAATGACAGAGCGCATATTCAGCCATTTTTAGAAAAAAATATATCCTATTTTTACAACTCAAAATCGGATTTCTCAGGCAAAATAGTTTCAAATGAATTATCAAGTTCTTTTATAACCTGTTCATAATTTCGCACATTTGAGTTATCATTTAAACACACAAGTGAATATGATTGATTTTTAACAGCTTCAATAGCTTGTTTAGATTTAATCAACAAAGGAAACATTTTGGTGTCATTATAAGTGTTATGTGGCATGAAATTAGATTGACAAATTTGCCAAGTTCTGAATAACTCTTGCGTAAAATCTCTTTTATTTCTAAACCTATTTTTAGAAACCTCCCATAATTCATCACCAGCATATTCCCAAACTTCTTTAAATGTTTCTTTTAAATAAGGTTGCGCATTATGCGGTGTGCGAAGTGTAATAAATTTTGGGTACCATTTTAACAACTTAGCTAATCTACCTCTACTACCGTAACTTGGATGATACCATTTTTCGGCATCTCTTTTCAATACTTCCTTTTTATTAAATTTACTGTTAATTACCCTAATATTGTTTTTTAAACACTTATTCCAAAGACTAAGTCCTAAATTGTGTCTAAAAGCCGCAATATCATTAGGCAATCCATTCGTGAAAAATCTTTCAGGTTTTAATTTATTTGTAATATAAAAATCATCATTAAAATAAACAAAATGCTCAGCAAGATCTGGAATACGATGTAAATGTATTTCAATTAAAGAGGAATTAAATATAGGAAGATATTTATTTGGAATATAGTCAGAATGATTAACTAGATTTATTTTAGGGTTGGTATCATCAAGCCATTCTGGTTTTTGACCACAAGTAACAAAGTGAATTTTTCTAACCCAAGGAGCAAATTTTTCAACACCACGAAACCAGTATTTTAAAAACCCGTAATCTCTAAAACGAGCTTCTGATAACTCATTGACAGTATTGTCAATTTTCCCTGAATATTGAGAAAACTCTTCTTTCCATTTAGGGTCATCCATATCAACCCACGAAACTACAAAATCTATTTCCATTGTTTAATCGTTAAAAAATGATTCAAAGCAAATATATAATTTTTAAAAATCATTCACTATTAAATAATTGTATTGATTTACAAATTAAAATTATTATTTAAACGCGTTGGGTGCAATTAGTTTTTGATGTAAATTTTTCGTCAATTCGAGTGATTTTCAATAGAAAATTGTATCGAGAATAGAAAAATTAGTATTAAAAACTGTTCTCGATACATTTTTTGTTTCATTTCATTGCTCAAAAAATACTACCATTGACGTTTTTAATAATTACACCCAACGGGTTATTTAACTAAAAAAGTAAGCCAATTTAATAAGTACTCCAATTTGTTTGGTTTACACTGGCCCATACTTTGTAAACATAAAAATAATTTATTATCAGTGTTATTCAACTTTAAATTGTCAAGAATCTAAAAGTTAGTTGCGACTTCTTTCATTTAAAAATCATTCATTTTTTATTAATAATTTTTCAAGACATCCAATCACTTTATCTTTGTCTGATTCAGTAGCAATATCTAAACTTTGGGCACACATGAATTTTTTATTTTCATTATTACAAATAGCTAATTTTCTATTAACATAATTAAAGTATTTACCGTAGGGATTTAAATATACAAACTCAGCATTATCAGTAATTTGATTTGTATTTCCACTTTTAATTTCTAAATGATTTGCCAAAGAGACCGTGTTAAATTGATTATAATGCCTAATTCTATATTTTAAATTTCTTTTTAAAATACTTTCATTTTCTTTATAATATTCTTTTAACCTAATTTTATTCATTGGATGGGGTGTATGTTCAGTTCTAAAAAATTGTTTTTTAAATCCTAAAATTTGTGCACCAAAAAATTGAGTTACTTTGAAAACCGATATTAGGTTAGCATCTTTATTTTTTAAAACTCTTTCTCTATAATATTTCAGCAACTTTTTCTTTAACAATACTACTGATGGACGTTTTCTCCATCGCCCCCTCATAATAGGTCTGCCATTTCTGAACCAATCCTCAGGTTTAATATCTTTTATTAAAAACAAATCATCATTAAACAATACAAAGTTATCTGAAAGCCCTTTTATTCTGCATACCATATTACCAATACAAATACTATTAAAGGTTGGTATAAATGATTCATAACCCTCGAATATTTCCTTGTGATCGACAATTCGAATTGATTTTAATCTCTCAGGGTATAATTTTTTAATATCATCATCAATATTAGGGTTTTGATCATCAGTAACAATAAAAATATTTCTTACAAAAGGAGCAAATTTTATAATTGATAAAACACAGTATTTAATTTCATTTATTGAGCCAAAGCGTGTTTCATCAGCTCCAGAGATATTACCACGGTTTTTTCTTCCTAAAAAGCTATTTAGTTTTGCTTTGTGCTTTGGGTCATCCCCATCAACCCAAGTAATTACGACATCAATACATGAACTACTTTCAAAATCTACCATATAATTATGTTTTTTTTTAAATTAAAGATAATAATTAAAAAATAATTACCTCAGACTAAATGTCACAAAAAAACTATTTAATTAATAGTTTTAACTTTTCTACTTAATTATTACAATGCTTAAAACGCTTATGTGTCCAAAATAGCATTCTGCTGTTTATATACTCCCTTTTAAGTTATATCTATAAAATATCCGTTTATTCATAATAACCACGTTTTACTTTTTTTACATCCAAAAATACTATGCTCATACTGTATTTTTCGGCAAGCATTTCAGCTCCAGTATGTATGGGTGCTTCTATTCAAAATAAATTTCTTCAATAAAAAGTTTTCCGTAATTGGAGAAACTAATCACTAAGCAACCCGTAAATTGATTATTATTGTACTCTATTACTGAAATTATTTTTGAAGCTGACTTTAAAATCACTCCAAACCTTCCCCTAGATTTTAGTTAATTATTCATTTTTGCTTTTATTCGAAAAAGTTAATCTTAAATTTTCTGTGACAACTTTATTTCTGGAATTAACGGTATTGTTTACAACATAACACAAAAAATTCAAAAATATACAGAGAATCCTAAATGGCAAAATTGATAAAAGCTAAATCAATGGATTAACTAATCTATAAATTAAAAGTGCAAATATCGTATTTAATTTTAGACATTCTTTTCTTTTTTATTGTTAAACATTTAAGTTATTAAAAGTTCAAAATAAGCGTATAAAAAAACTCCCAAACTTTTCAGTTTAGGAGTTTAAAATATTTTAAGATATGTGTCTTAAACTTCAAAAGGTTCAATAGAAACATAAGATCTATTATTTCTCTTTTTTTGGAATTTTACTAGACCATCAACTTTAGCATGTAAAGTGTGATCTTTTCCCATATACACATTATCACCTGGGTGATGTGTAGTTCCTCTTTGACGGATAATAATGTTACCTGCAATTGCAGCTTGTCCACCAAATATTTTTACTCCTAGACGTTTCGATTCTGATTCTCTACCATTCTTCGAACTACCTACTCCTTTTTTATGTGCCATGATGTTATGGTTTTAAAATTGAAATTTTTATTTAGTTAACGCTTCAATTAATTCTGCTTTCTTTAAAGAAGTGTATCCTTCAATACCTTTTTCTTTAGCTAAAGCTTTTAATTCAGCAACAGTATTAGAACTTAATTCTTTAGATGCCTCAGCAGCAACTTCAACTTTAGGTTCTTCTTGTTTAGCAGGTGCTTTTTTAGCCGCTACTTTTTTCTTTGCTCCACTTGCAGCAATAGTTTCAATTTGGATTTCAGTTAAAAACTGGCGGTGACCATTTTTCTTTTTGTATCCTTTTCTACGTTTCTTTTTGAAAACGATTACTTTATCACCTTTAAGATGACCTAAGATTTTGGCCGTTACTTCGGCTCCTTCTATAGCTGGGGCGCCAACGGTTACTGTACCTGCATCACTTAAAAGAAGAACATTGTTAAAAGAAACTTTCGCTCCTTCTTCTTCTTGTAAACGGTGTACATAAACCTTTTGGTCTTTTGCTACTTTAAACTGCTGCCCTGCTATCTCTACAATTGCATACATACGTATAAATTTTTTCGCTTTGTTAATAATTTAATTACCTCTTTAATTAAGGCGGGTGCAAATATATAGATTTTTTCTTATTCAACAAAACAAATTTACAGCAAAGAAATCACTCATTTTTAACCTATTAGAAATATTATTAATATTACGTTAATATTTCATTATCTAACTGATAGCTGCCAAAAATTTAATAAATTTGAGCGTCTTTTTTGCTATGAAAAGAATTATAATTGTTTATATACCTTTTTCATTTCAAAACTGTAACAAATATGTTCAACTAGCGTCGTATACGCTATAATTTATTAAATAAAATTAATTCCAATGAAAAAAATCTATTATTTAAGCTTTTTGGCATTGCTTTTAGGCACAAGTCTATTTGCACAAAAAGTAACATTTGAAGAGTACAACTTAGAAAATGGGCTGCACGTAATTTTACATCAGGATAATACAGCTCCCGTAGTAACAACATCCGTTATGTACCATGTTGGTGCTAAAGATGAAGAAGTTGGTAGAACTGGATTTGCCCACTTTTTTGAACATTTACTATTTGAAGGAACTGAAAATATTGCAAAAGGTGATTTTTTCAAAATTGTTTCTGCTAACGGAGGAAGAAATAATGCGAATACAACTCAGGATAGAACGTACTATTATGAGACTTTTCCATCTAACAATTTAGAGTTGGGGTTATGGTTAGAATCTGAAAGAATGCTTCATCCGGTAATTAACCAAATAGGTGTTGACACACAAAACGAAGTTGTAAAAGAAGAAAAGAAAGCAAGAATTGACAATGCGCCTTATGGTAAAATTATTTATCGTACAGGTATAAATCCACATATTTTTAAAAAACATCCATACGGCAACTCTGTAATTGGAAGTATGGAAGATTTAAATGCAGCTAAATTAGAAGAATTTTTAGCGTTTCATAAAAAGTATTACGGGCCAAATAATGCAGTATTAGTTGTTGCAGGAGATTTTGAAGTTGCGAATACTAAAAAAATGATTCAAGACTATTTTAGTGATATTCCTGCTGCTGAAAAAGTAGAAAGAGTAAGTATTGTTGAAGATAACATTACGGAAACAGTAAAAGTAACTGAATTTGACTCTAACATTCAAATACCTATTAAGTTATTCATTTTTAGAACTCCTTCTAACAAGGATAAAGATGCTTATACGTTAGATATGGTTTCTTCTATTCTTACTAGTGGAAAAAGCTCTAGAATGTATAAGAAATTAGTAGATAGCAAAAAAGCATTACAGGTATTAGCGTTTAACACTTCTCAAGAAGATTATGGAACCTATATTATGGGCGCTTTACCAATGGGTGAAATTTCATTAGATGATTTAGCTGTTGAAATGGATGAAGAGATTACAAAACTTCAAACTGAATTAATTTCGGAAAAAGAATATCAAAAACTTCAAAATAAATTTGAAAACAACTTTGTAAACTCAAACTCTGGCGTTGAAAATATTGCGAACACATTAGCAAGAAACTATATGTTAAAGGGAGATACAAAATTAATTAATGAAGAAATTAATATTTATAGATCTATTTCAAGAGAAGACATAAAAAATGTTGCAAATAAATACTTGAAAAAGAATCAACGTGTTGAGATGGATTATCTTAAAACAAAAAGTGAATAATAAAAGATGAAAAAACATATGAAAACAAAATTTACCACAGTAATTGCATTGTTTCTTCTATCTTTAGGAGTTACAGCACAAATAGACAGAACACAACAACCAAAAGCAGGTCCTGCTCCAATTATAAAGTTAGGAAAACCTCAAACTTTTGAGCTTAAAAACGGTTTAAAAGTAATGGTGGTTGAAAACCATAAATTACCAAAAGTATCTACAACTTTAAGACTTGAAAACGGACTTATTTTTGAAGGTGAAAAATCTGGACTTAGCAGTATTTTTGGCGGAATGATGGGAAACGGAACTACTACAATAAGTAGAGATGACTTTAATGAAAAACTTGATTTTTTAGGAGCTTCCTTTAATATTGGAAGTCAAAGTGCAGGGTTTAACACATTGTCTAAATATTTTCCTGAAGTTTTAGGGCTAATAGCAGATGCTGTTCAAAATCCATTACTTACTGAAGAAGAATTTGAAAAACAACAAGCACAATTAATTGAAGGATTAAAATCTGGAGAAAATAGTGTTGATGAAATTGCAGGAAGAGCTCAAAGAGCTTTGGTTTATGGAGTAAATCATCCTTATGGAGAATTTGAAACAGAAACATCTGCAAAGAATGTAAGTTTAGATGACGTTAAAAAATTCTATACTGATTATTTTATCCCAAACAATGGCTACTTAGTTATTATTGGTGATGTTAATTTTAAAGAAGTTAAAAAATTAGTAAAAAAGAATTTTAGCAAATGGGAAAAAGGTACAGTACCAGCTTATTCAATTCCTGAAGTTAAAAATGTTGCTAAAACAGAAATTAACTTTATCAATATGCCAAATGCAGTACAATCAAATATTGCTGTTATGAACGTTATTGATTTAAAAATGGGAAATCCTGATTATTTTGCTTTAAAATTAGCCAACAAAATTTTTGGTGGTGGTGGTGAAGGTAGATTGTTTTTAAACCTTCGTGAAGACAAAGGATATACGTATGGGGCATATTCCAATTTCGGAAATGACGAAAGAACATCTTCAACCTTTAAATCATCAGCTTCAGTAAGAAATATAGTAACCGATAGTTCAGTTGTTGAATTTATTAAAGAAATTAAAACATTTAGAGATACCAAAGTTACTGCAGAAGAATTAAAAAATGCTAAAGCAGCTTATGTAGGTAATTTTGTTATGGCAATTGAAAGATCTTCAACGGTAGCTAATTATGCTTTAAATATTGTTACTAAAAATTTATCTGATAATTTTTATGAAACTTATTTACAAAAAATTAATGCTGTAACTATTGAAGACATTCAAAGAGTAGCTCAAAAATATTTTAGCGTAGATAATGCCAGAATCATTATTGTTGGTAAAGCTATTGATGTATTACCAAATTTGGAAAAACTTCCTTATAACATTAATTATTTTGACAAAGAAGCTAAAGGAACTGACAAACCAGAAATGACGAAACCAATTCCTACAGGAGTTACAAAAGCAACTGTAATTGACGCCTATTTTAATGCAATTGGTGGTGCTGATAAGGTAAAAGCTTTAGAAAGTACGTTAGTTACTTATGAAGCAAGCGCAATGGGCAATACAATTTTATCTACAGAGAAAAGAACTGCAACAAAATATACGAATGAAATTAGTATGGGAGGAAATGTTGTTCAGAAAATTATTATGTCTGATGCTGGTGTATCTATGAATAAACAACCATTACCTGCTCCTATGGCTAATGAAATGAAATATGCTTTAGGTACATTCTCTGAAATAGGATTGTTAAATAATGAAAACTCAAAACTAACTGGAATTGAAATAATTGAAGGTAAAGACATGTTTGTTATCTCTACTATAGGTGAAATTGTTTCAACATCAATTTATTTTGATACAACATCAGGTTTAAAAGTAAAAGAAGTGCAAACTGTTACTATGGGTGGACAAACTCAAAATCAAGAAGCTACTTTTAGCGACTATAAAGAGTTTAATGGAGTTAAATTTCCAAGTGCAAAAACTGGTAATTTAGGACCACAAACTGTTGAATTTAAATTAATTGACGCTAAAGTTAACGAAGGTGTTTCTGAAAGTGATTTTCAATAAAAAATTCTAACAAAAATTTTATAAAAACGACTCAAGAAATTGGGTCGTTTTTTATTTAGATTTATTGACTAAATATACTCCCAATAAAATTATAAAACCTGAACCAAATTGCATTACTGATATTTTTTCGCCATCTAAAATTCCCCAGGAAATAGCAACAATAGGTATTAAATAGGTTACCGATGAAGAAAATATTGGGTTTGATATTTGAATTAATCGATTAAACATAATTTTTGCCAATCCTGTTCCAAAAATTGATAATATTGATATATATAAAATAGCTTTAGAGCTAGTTTCTGTAATTTCAAACGTAGTATAAAAATCTGTAAATGATAAGACTATTAATGTTGGAATAATTAATAATGCAAAATTTCCAACAGTAATGCTAAATGCATCTAAATCATGTAAATACTTTTTCAAAATATTTACGTTTAAAGCATATCCAACAGAGGCTAATAAAATAAAACTTGCATAAAAATAATCTTGACTAGGGTTTACCTCTGCTCCTTTTAAAATTAGCATTAAAGTACCAAATAAACCAATTAAAACACCTATTAATTGCCTTCTTTTAAAGCCAAAACCAAAAACCAAAGCACCAAAAATTAGCGTATTTAAAGGCGTTAAAGAATTTAAAATTGAAGCAATAGAACTATCTATATTTTCAATTGCATAAGCAAACAAAAATACAGGAAAAAATGTACCAACAAAACCATTTAAGATGAGATAATACCAATGCCTTTTTTTAATTTTAATTAATCTTTTAAAACCTATTAACACTAAAAAAACTGCGGCAATTAATATCCTTAAAGCTCCAACTTGTAGTGGCGTTAAGCCAACTAGAGCCCTTTTCATTAAAATAAATGAACTTCCCCAAATTATTGAAAGAATTATTAAGTATAACCAACGTAACTGTTTGTTTTCCATTTTATAATAAAATGCAAAAGTCGTATAAATATTCGGAATTGAAATTTTTAGTTTCTAAATTCGTATAAATATTTAATTTAAATTCGATTATGAAAAATCTATTCTCAATTTTAATAATTGCTTTGGTTATTTTTTCTTGTAACACTACTAAAAAAGAACCTATTGTTGAAAAACCTGAAGCTAAAAAAGAAGCTGTTGCTGCAAGTTACAAAAGTATAGAAGTAGCTATTGAAGGTATGACATGTGAAATTGGTTGCGCAAGAACAATACAATCAAAAATTTCTAAAATAGCAGGTGTAACCTATTCAAAAGTGAGTTTTGAAACTAAAAAAGGACAATTCACTTTTGATTTAAATAAAGTTAGCCAAGAAGATATTGTTAAAAAAATTAATGGAATTGCAGGCGGAGATTTATATTCTGTAACAAAAACAAAGGAAATTCAAGATATTGTTAAAACAAACGAGTAAATAAGCTTAGAACATTAGTTAAATTGTTGTTAAAATTTTGTTAATTTGTGTTATAATAAAAATCAATCTAAAATGAAACAAATTAAATTTTTAATTGCAATTGCATTAGTAAGTGTTATTGCCATTTCTTGTAAAGAAACTAAGAAAGAAGAAGTAAAAGAAACTATTGAAGTTGTTGAAGAAGCTGCAGTAGAAGTAAAAGAAGAAGTAGAAGTTGTGGTTGATAGCCTTGCTACTACTGTTGAAGAAGCTGCAGTAGAAGTAAAAGAAGTTATTGAAGTTGTAAAAGAATAATTTTTACTTTAAAAATCGTTAAAAAGCTTCAATAAAATTATTGAAGCTTTTTTATGCTTTCTTATTTCTTAATGAATAGTATAAAAACAGTAAACTCATAAAATATAACAAACCTACCAATTGGTGACTAACACCTAAAAACAATGGTATTTTACCTTTCACATTTAAAACAGTTAATATTCCTAATACAATTTGAACGAATACTAAAATTACAGAAAAATTAAGCCATTTTTTTGAAGATTCTTCCAGATTTTTTTTCAATTTATAATACATAATTAGTGTTATCACAAATAATAAGTAGGCTAACATTCTATGTGTAAATTGAATAAATGCAGGTGCAAACAAATAGCTATCATAATTAATCATATTAGCCCAGTTCCAATTTGTAGAGTGCAACAAAACGTTTGGCACAAATTCACCATTCATATCAGGCCAAGACGGATAGTATAAACCAGCTCTCATTCCAGATATTAATCCCGCAAAAATCATTTGAATAAATGCAATTCCTAAAACAATTGGAACTATTTTAGTTGAACCACTTTTTTTACTACTTCCAAACAAATAAACATCTGCAACCGTTTTAACCATTGCTGCAATTACTAAAATAGCCAATACAAAATGAATTGTTAATTTATAAGCATTTACCCAAGGTCTATTTATTAGACCGCTTTGCACCATAATCCAACCAGCTGACGCCGTTAATATTGTTAACAAAACAACCACACCCAATCGTTTTATTAAATAAAAATCTATACTCTTTTTAATTACAAAAATTATAAAAGGAATTAAAAAAATAAAACCTAAAGATCTAACCCAAAGCCTATGAAAATATTCCCAGAAATAAATAAATTTAAAATCGCTTACATTAAAACTTGCATTAATTTTATGAAACTGCGGAGTCTGCTTATACAACTCAAAAGCATTTAGCCATTCTTCCGCATTTAAAGGCGGTATAACACCTGTTATAACATCCCAACGTGTAATTGAAAGCCCAGAACCCGTTAAACGTGTAATTCCACCCAAAATAACTTGACCAATAAGCATAATTAGACCAACTAGCAGCCAGTTTCTAATTGTTTTTGTGTATTTAAAATTGTTTATCAACATTTATTTCCATTCTAAAGTTTCAACTAAATGAATTATATCTTTTTCTAAGTATTTTATTGTTGGAACAATTGAGTCGTAGTTTGGTTTTACATGAAAATATAAGGCTCCAGAGAGCACATTTTTCACACTATCTGTTACTCTAAATTGAATATTTGTAGCTACATTTCCTTCAATAGTGTATAATTTTCCATAAACTTTTTTATTAAAATTCTCGTATGGTACAGCATTAATAACATCCGCTTTTATGGTATGCTCAAAGGTTAGTTTTTCAACTTCCTTTAATATTTCCTCTAAATTATTATCAACTTTTCTATAGGTAATATAAATAGTGGCTTTAAGATGCGGGTATTTCACAGTCATCCAACAATTATTTTTTACAGCAATATCAGCCAAATTTGAAATCTCAAAATTATACGGGCAATTTGTTTCTATTTTCTTATATGTTGATACTGGATATTGTAACTTTAAATAAGGTTTCGGTTTTGGAACTATTTCACCACTGCACGAAAGCATAAAAACAGCAAGAATTAATAGTATACTATTTTTCATTTTACTATTTTAATTTGTTTTTGTGAATAGTAACTTTCACTTGTTTTATACGCTTATTATCCATTAATTCAATTTTAAACGAATAATTAGCAAATTTTATTATCTGATTTTTTCGTGGAAATTTTCCGAAGATTTCTAATATAAAACCTGCAATTGTTTCAGATTCTCCTTTGTTTTCATCAAAAAGAGTTTCATTCTCAATTTCTAAAATTTTATAAAAATCTTTTAAATTCGTTTTACCTTCAAATAAGTAGTTATTAGCATCTAATTTTGAATAGGAAATATCTTCATCATCAAACTCATCATTAATATCACCAACAATTTCTTCAATTACATCTTCTAAAGTTATTATTCCACTCGTCCCTCCATATTCGTCTACAACTATTGCCAAATGATTTTTCTTTTCTTGAAATTCTTTTAATAAATCGTCTAACTTTTTATTTTCAGGCACATAATAAGGTTCTCTAATTAATTTTTGCCAATTAAAATTTTCCTCATTTAAATAAGGCAATAAATCTTTAGCATATAACACACCTATAATTTCATCAACATTGTCCTTATATACTGGGTTTCTTGAAAAACCTTTTTTAACAATTTTAGCAATAACATCTTTGTATAATTCATCCTTAGAAAGCGCAAAAATATCAATTCTTGGAATCATAATTTGACCTGTTTCAGTATTTCCAAAATTTACAATTCCTTCTAATATTTTTTGTTCATCCTTTGTTGTAGCTTCATTTGAAGTTAATTCTAATGCTTGAGATAATTTTTCCACAGATAAATTAGATTGTTTTTTCCCCAACTTATTTTCAATAATAGTGGTTAAACTCATAAGTGGCAAACTAACAATTGTAAGTAATGAACTTAACACTTTTAGTGGATACGCCATAAACGAGGCGAATTTTAATGAATTACGTGTTGCATAAACTTTAGGTAAAACTTCACCAAACAACAAAATTAAAAATGTAACTAGAACAATTTCAATAGCAAATTTTAAAAGGTTGGAACTAATTTGATTAAATATAGCATCTCCTATATATGCAAAAATTAAAACGATTAAAATATTAATGAAGTTATTAAAAATAAGTATTGTTGCCAGTAATTTTTTTGGGTTTTCTAATAATTCAGCTACTACTTTTTGTATACTAGATTTAGATTCAGAAGCTTTTGTAATAGCCGACTTTGAAAGTGAAAAAAAAGCAACTTCAGCTCCAGAAATTAATGCAGAAAGCAACAATAATAATAGTAATGCTATTATACTTAACAACAGCCAATAATTAATACTTTCAGTTAATAAAAGCGTGGGTTCAGGATCCAAATTAATTTTAATTTAATTAAATTTTAGAATGGTAAATCGTCATCTGCAGCATCATGTATTGATTGCTCCTTGCTAGTTGATTCATCTGGTTTTTTAACTTCCGTTTTCGGTGGAGTATTTAATTCATTTTTAGTAGTTAAAAATGTCATGTCAACCGCATGAATTTCAGTAGTATATCTTTTCACTCCCGATTCATCTTCCCAATGGCGTGTTTTTATACGTCCTTCACAATAAACTTTATCTCCTTTGCTTAGGTACTTTTCGCAAATTTCTGCTAGTTTATTTCTAACAACAATATTGTGCCACTCTGTAGTAGTTACTTTTTCACCAGTTTGCTTGTTTGTATATGTTTCATTAGTTGCCATAGGAAAACGCCCTATTGCATTACCTCCTTCAAAATAGTGCATTTTTACCGCATCACCTAAGTGCCCAATAAGTATTACTTTATTTATTGTACCAGCCATAACTTCAAATTCATTTATATATCAAAAGTACAAAAAATATTAGTTGGTTTCATATTGGTTTAAAAAATTATCTATTAAGGTAGAAACCGGGTATTTTTTAATAGTTTTCCAAGAAATAGCAAAACTAGACGAACTTTTGGTGTTTACAATCCAAAATTGAGTGTAAATATGCTGATGAGATAGTTTATGTACCATAACATTTTTGTTAAAAAGTTTTACATGTACAGGCATTATTTTAAATAACTCGCTAAACTTCTCATGTGCTATTAGCTGATTTTCATCAATTATATTTAATGTTTCAATTAAAGGAAACTCGTAAAGGTTTAGCCAAATCCCTTTTTCTCGTTTGTTTAATTTGGTTTTATTGTCTTCCGTTTGAATTACTATATAGTTAAAGTATCTATTTTTAATCTTTAATTTTTTTTCTTTTACAGGAAGTTCTTTAATTAATTTACTTGATAAGGCTACACAACTATCACTTAAAGGACATTTATTACAATCTGGATTTTGAGGTTTACACATACGCGCTCCAAATTCCATTACTGCTTGATTGTGTGTTCCTGGATTTTTGACATCAATTAATTGTTGTGCCAATAACTTAAACTCTTTAATTCCTTTTGTTGAATTAATTGGTGTAGAAATACCAAAATAACGAGATAAAGCTCTATATACGTTACCATCAACAACAGCTGTTGCTTCATTAAAGCAAATAGATGCAATGGCTGAAGCTGTATAATCCCCAACTCCTTTCAGTTTAATTAGTTCATTATAGGTTGTTGGAAATTCACCATGAAGTTCGTTCATAATATATTTTGACGAAAAATGTAAATTGCGAGCTCTTGAATAATATCCTAAACCTTGCCATAGTTTTAATACTTGTTCTTCTGAAGCTAAAGCTAACTCATTTACCGTAGGAAAATTCTCAACAAATTTGAAATAATACGACATTCCTTGATCAACTCTTGTTTGCTGTAAAATTATTTCAGACAACCATATATAATACGGATTCATAGTAGCACGCCAAGGTAAATTTCTTTTATTGTGTAAATACCAGTTTACTAGACTATTAGAGAATTTCATTGTATTTTTTATGAAATGCAATAATACATGTTTTAATTGATTAAATTTTAGTGAATTAACTTTTCGAAATTGATTTATAAATCCTATATTTGCCGTCTTAATTTTATAATAACATATTTAACAATATTAAAAATGACGAAAGCAGAAATCGTATCAAGTATTTCAGATAAGTCTGGAATAGAAAAAGCAGATGTTTTAGCGACAGTTGAAGCGTTTATGGACGAGGTGAAAGTATCTTTAGAAAAAGGTGACAATGTTTATTTAAGAGGATTTGGTAGTTTTATAATAAAAACTAGAGCTGAAAAAACTGGAAGAAACATTTCAAAAAACACTACTATTAAAATTCCTGCACACAATATTCCTTCATTTAAACCTGCAAAAATATTTGTAGAAGGCGTAAAAACTAAAGTTAGTGTAAAGTAGGAAAATCATATTTATTAACATAAAAACATCCTTTTATTATGCCAAGTGGTAAAAAAAGAAAAAGAGCTAAAATCTCTACTCATAAACGTAAAAAAAGAGCAAGAGCAAATAGACACAAAAAGAAAAAGTAAGCTAAGCTTACTTTTTTCTTTACATTTTAACGTTCATTGAAATAGATATTTACATTCATTTGTAAATATTGTTGGGTATAAATCCTGTAAAAACTAATTATAAATAGTTCAAGTTATATGCTTGAACATAAAAACAATTCAGAGTGAAAACGGAATTAATTATTAGATCAAACTCCTCTGATATTGATTTTGCCTTATTAAAAGATGGTAGATTAACAGCCCTAAATAAAGAAACAAACGGTAATAAATTCTCAGTAGGAGATATTTTTTTAGCTAAAATTGGAAAAGTTTTATCTGGTTTAAACGCCTCATTTGTTAACGTAGGTTACGAAAAAGACGGCTTTTTACATTATCAAGATTTAGGGGCACAATTATTATCATTAAACAAGTTTATAAAAGGTATTAGCACAGGTAAAATTAAAGATTACACTTTAAGGAATTTTCAACTAGAAAAAGACATTGATAAACATGGAAGTATAGTTGACGCATTAAAAACAGGTCAAAATTCATTAGTACAAATTGTTAAAGAACCAATTTCTACTAAAGGACCGCGTATGAGTTCAGAATTATCTATTGCTGGTAGATATATGGTTTTGGTTCCTTTTTCTGAAAGAGTATCAGTTTCTCAAAAAATAACTGACTTACAAGAAAAAGAACGTTTAAAAAGACTAGTTCAAAGCATTAAGCCTAAAGGTTTTGGTGTAATTATTAGAACTGTTGCTGTGAATAAAAAAGTAGCAGAACTAGATAAAGACATACAAAATTCATTAGAGCGTTGGGTGGTGATGTGTAAAAAAGTTAGATCAGTTAAAGCACAACAAACACCAATTAAAGTATTAAGTGAATTAAACAGAGCCTCTTCAATTTTAAGAGATTTGTTTAATGATTCTTTTACAAATATTGTAACAAACGACGAAGTTTTGTTTTTAGAAATTAAAGAATATTTACAAGAAATTGATCCTAAAAAAGAATCTATTGTGCGCTTATACAATTCACAAACTCCTATTTTTGAAAAATTTGGAATTGAACGTCAAATAAAAACATCATTTGGCCGTACCGTTTCAATGAGTAAAGGAGCCTATTTAGTAATTGAACATACAGAAGCACTTCATGTAATTGATGTAAATAGCGGTAATCGCTCAAATAAAGCTACATCACAAGCCGATACAGCGCTTGAAGTAAATTTAATAGCTGCATCTGAAGTTGCAAGACAATTGCAATTACGAGATATGGGAGGAATTATAGTTGTTGATTTTATTGATATGCACACAGCTGAACATAGACAAAATTTATATGATCATTTAAAAGCTGAAATGGCATTTGATAGAACTAAACATAAAATATTGCCTCCAAGTAAGTTTGGTTTAATTCAAATTACCAGGCAAAGAGTACGACCTGAAATGGTTATAAAAACTCAAGAACCAAACCCTAGTGGTTTAGGAGAAGTTGAAGCTCCAATTGTAATATTAGATACAATTAATGCTGAACTTGATAAGCTTATTATTTTAAAAGAGCATAAAAAAATTGTACTAAATGTACATCCTTTTATTGCAGCTTATTTAAAAAAGGGGATTCCATCAATTCAGCAACGATGGTTTACAAAATATAAAAAGTGGATTAAAATTTTACCTAGAGATGCTTACCAATATTTAAGATTTGACTTTACCAATTCAAAAGGTGAAGTGCTTAAATAAGGCATTTACAATATCAAAAAGTCCTGCAATTTTTGCAGGGCTTTTTTTAAAACCAGTATCCAACATTAAAATACCAATAACTTTCATTTTGATCTGGAGACCATGCATGATTAATCTCTATTGGGCCCAAAAAAGTGTCTAAACCATATCCAACCATATAACCTGATTTGGTATTATCAAAAATTCTACCTCCATTAAATAAATCACTTTCTACTCTTGCATAATTTGCTGTTACTGAAAAATAATTTTTCGGTATAAACTCATACCTAAATGTTAATGCTGATTTTAAAAATGAATTAGAGCTAAGTGTTGCATTATCATATCCATAAAAAGGTATAAAAGTATTAATAAAATTTTCACCATACCCACCAATATTGTAATCTAATATTCTATTATTATTCTCGCCAATAGTTATACCAGCTTCAGAAATGAAATGAGCGGTTAGTTTATTAAAAAACGTGTAAGCCAATCCTGTTTCACCTTTTAATTGAGAAAAAGAAACAAAATTAATATGCTCTAATGCAAAGTCGCTATGATAATCGGAAGAGGCTAAATACCATCTATAATCTACATTCAAATAAAATCCTCTTTTTTGAAAATATTTTTTATCATAGGTATCAATTTTTAAATAAGCAATGGCATTAAAATAGTCCGATTTATCAAAGTATCCCCTTTTTTTACCACTTGTAATTAAATTAGTTTCAAGCGATGGTATTGTTTCGGTATACGCCTTTATCCCTTTATGTTCAAAACCAGCTCCAATTGCAAATTTTCTACTAAAAACTGTTTGAACATAAATTTGATTTGAAAAATCTTCATATTCTAAATTAATTTCCTGAACATTTCCTTCTTCAAAATTCACATTTGTATTAAAACTATTAAATCTAGATTTCAACCCAACACTCCAATAAAAACCATTATCAATAAAGTAATTTAAGTTGTATCTAATATTATCTCCTAAAACAAAATCAGCTGAAACAATATCATTTTTTGAAATAATATGTTTTAATGTTGTATTTAGTAAAACACCTGTTTTATACAAACCATCATAATGCACTCCTAATTGTAAAAAATTAAATGTTTTATGTTCCTTTACTATAAATTTTAGAACGTGACCATCTTGTACATCTATAATTCTGTATTGAATACTTTCAAAATTACCAGTTGCTGTTAAATTATTAATGCTTTCAACTAATTTTTTATAACTAGTGGTATCTCTTCTTTTAAGGTTTAACTTACCTAATACATACGCTCTAGTATAATGATTATTCCCTTCTAATTCAATTCTTTTAATTTGAAATTTCTCAATAGATTTGGTGTCAACTATTTTTAAATTATTTTGAGTTTGACATTTTGCTATACTTCTCAATTTATTCATTTGCTCACGTGAAGCATCTTCCCCCAATTTCATAATTTCAGTAATTTTATCAAATGAAACCACATTAAAATCTTCCATATTAGGTTTTATTAACACGTCAACTTTATCGTGTTTAGCAACTAATGATTTATACATTTGAAAACCTACAATTTGGTTTAATATTTTTACTGCAGAATCTAATTCTTCCTTTTTTTCTAATCCACTTTGAATATCAACCCCAATAATAACATCAGCTCCCATTGCAATTACTTCATCAACAGGAAAATTATTTACAATACCTCCATCAGACAGCAGTTTCCCATTAATTTCTACAGGTGCCAATAAGGTTGGAAAAGAGCCACTTGCCCTTACTGCTTCGGGCAAAAACCCTTTATTTAAAATTTCTTGTTTACCTGTTTCTAAATTAGTTGCAATACATAAAAAAGGAATAGGTAGCTCATTAAAGTCATTAATATTATTAACGTGTTGGGTTAATTTAGTAATAAGGTTTATAACATTTTGACCTTCGGTAAGCGCTATAGGAATTTCCACTTTAGCCTTTATAATTGGAAAAGTTAAAGCATATTTTTCACCACTTTCTTTTTCATAAAAAGGTTTTGATTTCCGAGGTAAATTATCGGTTAAAATTTTATCAAAATCAATAGTTTTTATAATTGAATCTAACTGGTTTGCATTATAGCCAGAAGCATATAAAGCACCTATTATTGCCCCCATACTTGTACCTCCAATATAATCTATACGAACACCCGCTTCCTCCAATACTTTTAACGCAGCTACATGAGCAAAGCCTTTTGCGCCTCCTCCACTTAAAACAAGCCCCACTTTTATATCCTTTTTTTCAATAACTTCTTGAGAAAACATACTATTTATTGAAAGAATAAAAACAATTACTAAATACTTTTTCATACTTGTTTCTTTTTATAAAAATTCACAATTTTTGTGGCCTTACTTTTTCCAACTACTTTTTCAATAGCCTCAAATGAAGCAATTGAAACTCTTTTTGCAGACTTAAAATACTTTAATAAAGTTACGCCTGTTTGTTTACCAATACCAGGAATTAGTTCTAATTCATTTGTTAAAGCACTTTTACTTCTTTTATTTCTATGGTGTGTAATTCCAAATCTATGTGCTTCATTTCTAAGTTGTTGAATTATTTTTAAACTTTCGGAAGTTTTATCTAAATACAACGGAACTGGATCGTTTGGATAATAAATTTCTTCCAAACGCTTGGCAATTCCAATTATGGCAATTTTATTTCTTAAACCTAATACATCTAAACTTTTTAATGACGCTGACAATTGCCCTTTACCACCATCAACTACAATTAGCTGAGGTAAATCCTGCCCTTCTTCTTGTAAACGTTTGTATCGTCTAAAAACAACCTCTTCCATAGAAGCAAAATCATCAGGCCCTTCAACGGTTTTAATATTAAAATTTCTATACTCCTTTTTACTAGGTTTTCCATTTTTAAAAACTACACAAGCTGCCACTGGATTTGTACCTTGAATATTAGAATTATCAAAACATTCAATATGTCTTGGTTCAACAGTTAGTCGTAAATCTTTCTGCATTTGTGCCATAATCCTATTTACATGCCTATCTGGATCTACAATTTTAATTTGTTTAAAACGTTCTTGTCTGTGATATTTTGCATTTCTAAGGCTTAAATCTACAATTCGTTTTTTATCTCCAAGTTTAGGTATTGTTACCTTTATAGTTTCTCCTAAGTCTACTTCAAACGGAACATAAATTTCTTTAGATTCCGAATTAAATCGTTGTCTAATTTCAATAATTGCCAATTCTAATAAGTGCTTATCACTTTCATCTAATTTCTTTTTAATTTCAGTAGTATGAGATTGAATTATTGCGCCATTTATTATTTTGAAAAAATTTACATAACTATAACTTTCATCTGAAATTATTGAAAAAACATCCACATTAGTAATCGATGGGTTTACAACAGTAGATTTAGCTTGATAGTTAGCAAGTAAATTAATCTTCTCTTTAATTTTCTGAGCCTCCTCAAACTCCATTTCAGCAGCAAATTTCATCATTAAATCTTTAAATAATTTTAACGATTCTTTAAAATTACCTTTAATAATGTTTCTAATTGCACTAATGTCTTCATTATAACTTGCTCCGGTTTGTAAGCCTTCACAAGCTCCTTTGCAGTTTCCTATGTGATAATCTAAGCAAACTTTATACTTGCCATTTAAAATATTTTCATCACTTAAATCGTAATTGCAAGAACGTAACTGATACAATTCTTTTATTAAATCCAACAATGCTTTTGCCGTTCTTACAGAAGTATAAGGCCCAAAATATTCTGAGCCATCTTTAATTACATTTCTAGTTAAAAAAACACGTGGAAATCGTTCGTTTTTAATACAAATCCAAGGATACGTTTTATCATCCTTCAGCATTACATTATAACGTGGCTGGTATTTTTTTATCAAATTGTTTTCCAACAACAACGCATCTGTTTCTGAATCTACAACTATGTGTTTAATATCAGCAATTTTTTTAACTAATATTTTTGTTTTACCATACTCATGATTTTTGGTGAAATAAGAAGAAACTCTTTTCTTTAAGTTTTTTGCTTTTCCCACATACAAAATCGTTCCGTTTTTATCATAATACTGATAAATGCCAGGTTGGGTTGGTAAGGTTTTTATTTGAATATCTAATTCCAAAAAGTAATTTGCTTTAGAAACTAAAATTACTATTTTTTATTGAATTTGTTATTTCTTTTGTCAGAATGAATTTGAACTGTTTTTAATAAAAATAATTCGTAATTTTGCGGAAAATGTAAAAAACTTATTTTTATTGAATAATTTTTAAATATAATTTAAAATTATTGATTTTTGAAATGAGTTGAATTGACTTTCAAGTTAAATATACTATTAATTCAATCAATTCCATTTAACAACTAATAGCATTAAATAGATACAAATGAAATATTGGAAAAAATATTCAAAAGATAAATTGATAGCTAGAATTGATAGCGCATTAGAGGAAAATGTTAATTTTCAGACAAGCAAATTCTTAGGCTATCCAGTTTCTCGGTTAGATGAAAACGTATTCAATACAAGTGGTGGATTTTTAGATGTTTCACCTTTATTAAAATCGTTTATTGCAAATCCAAACAATATTGGTTGCCATACCTTAGGCAAAAGTGAAGAAGCTTTTAAAGGTTCTCAGGAATTAGAAAAAGAAGTTATTCGTGTTTTAGCTGTGGATATTTTTAAAGCCGAAGAAAATGAGTACGATGGCTATATTGCAACTGGTGGAACTGAAGCAAATATTCAAGCACTTTGGATTTATAGAAATCAATTCAAAAAGAATTTCAAAGCCACTTTAAATGAAATGGTCATCCTTTCTTCTGAAGACACTCATTATTCAGTACATAAAGGGTCCAATTTATTAAGTGTTGATACAGTTTCAATTCCAGTAAATTTTGATTCAAGAGAGATTATTGTTGAAGAATTAGATACTATTGTAAAAGATTTAATTTCTGAAGGCAAAAAGTATTTTATGGTTATTTCAAATATGGCAACAACTATGTTTGGATCTGTTGATAACCCTGATATTTATGCTGAAATTTTAATGAAACACAATGTTGAGTTTAGAATTCATATAGATGGTGCTTTTGGCGGATTTATTTATCCAATCTCAAACAAAAAATCAACTATCAATTTTGAAAACCCACACGTTTCATCTATTACAATTGATGCACATAAAATGTTGCAAGCTCCATACGGAACAGGAGTATTTTTGTGTAGAAAAGGATTGATTGAAAACGTACTTACCAAAGAAGCTCAATATGTTGATGGAATGGATTTAACCATAGTTGGAAGTCGTTCTGGTGCAAATGCAATTGCTGTTTGGATGATTTTATTTAGTTATGGATATTATGGTTGGTACGAAAAAATTAATACACTTTTATTACGTACTGAATGGTTTTGCAAACAATTAAACAATCTAAATATAGCATATTTTAGAGACCCGTTTATGAATATTGTAACAATTAAATCTAGTTATGTTCCTGAAAAATTAGCTCAAAAATTTGGTTTGGTTCCAGATACTCATAATGGCATAAGTAGCTGGTACAAAGTAATTATGATGGAC
>TARA_R110001583_G_scaffold190937_2_pt1 | contig 35380 bp, 36 predicted proteins | sample TARA_R110001583 | Tara Oceans TARA_R110001583 (sample SAMEA4398432) | marine metagenome | biome: Polar Biome; feature: [MES] marine water layer (ENVO:01000295) within the mesopelagic zone...; material: water (ENVO:00002006), including particulate matter (ENVO:01000060) such... | reverse complement strand
TCGCTCCAAGGACGAGTTTGACGCCTCGATGACCGAGACGGTCACGGTGACCGTCTCGGGAAATCTTCAGAAAAAAGTCCGCATCTTCTCCCCGCGTGGATGTCACCTGATTGCGATGCTTGCTCGTACCGAACGAGCCAAGGAATTTCGCAAATGGGTGCTTGATGTGCTTGAGCAGCTTTCGCCGGTTGCGGGCGGCAAAGAAAACCCCAATCTCCCGACACGGCTTCAGGTTCGAAACGAAGCCCTGAACATGGTGCGGGAAATGCTTCCAGCTTTGCGCCAGGAACTGCTCGAAGGTTTGCGTCCAATGTCTCGCGACATCAGTCTGCATTCGTTGCTAGGCGATGTATCGACCGGGCAGGGCAGGCTGCTTGGGGTATGGGAAGATCTCCCGGCACATAACATCCAATGGCCGAATAAAGCACTTGCCGAGCGACACGAATATGTGGTGCTGGGTTATTGGGCCGAAACCCGGTTGCCCACAGTCATGAGGTTGTATGCCGGTAACTGGATTATTGCATCGCAGCTTGCCGTTTATTTACACCCGGACTTTCGGTTCGTTGCTGCCTTTGAGGCAGATGCATCGCCTGTCTGAAGTGCATCAAAAGATGTTAAAACCCCTTTGCCAATCAGAGGGCATGGGTTTATCAGCTTAAAGATGTATTTGCCGCGCATTGATTTAGGGGAAATCAGCGGCCATTGAAAGGGACAGAAATGAAGAAATTAATTGCCACGTTGATCTGCCTGATGCCGTTGGCCGGTTGCTGGTGGGATTCCGCTCCTGAAACCTACAAAGGCACTGCTGAAATCAAATTTGATAATGGGCAGACGGCGACCCGGGATTTTCAGTGTGATTTTCGAGCGCAACAAGTAACACGTAAGTGTGATTTCTCAATTGATCTTAACAAAGAGGAAATGCAGAAAGCGTTTGAAGACTATTCAGATGATAGGGTGGTTTTGGATTTTTCAATCTTTGCGAATGCGCAAAAACAAGATCGCTATATGATTACAGTTTTGCCACCTTTTTTTGGTGAATCGACTGATGAATTGACAAGAGCAGAAAGGATGCTTCGCAATAATCTTTTGCCGTTGAAACTGAAATCTGTACCTGTTGCCCGAACAGAAAATAACATTCCTGCTTTTGTTGTTGATGCAGATCAGTTGGAAGATGGCTTTCCTATTTCGATAATTGTTTTTATGTTAACAGGAACTAATAGCACAGTTCAAATTACCATCACATGGGAACCAGTTCCGGCCAATTCGCTATCTTCGTGACTCTAGATGTTGCTGTTGAATTTGGTTGCACTTTTGTGGTCCCTCTGCCTGGTTAGGCAGGGGGATTTGTTTTGGGCGTTTAGGCCCTGGGTCTTCCACCATTCATTTTGCGAAAGTCTGATGTCGTTCGGACCAAATGATGCAGGTTGGGATCGATCCAACTACAAATCATCCTTGATGAGGTCGTTCATGGCGACAGGGCGTTTGGTTATCGTTAAGGAACGAAAAGGCGCCGTCCGACGAATGATGGATGACGCCTTTAGATGATCAGCCGTCCCGGTTTCTTCCGCCGAAACCACCACCATTCATTTGTGCAAATGCGGAGGCTATATCTTTAGCGAAGGCTTGTCGTTCTTGAGGGTTGCTGAAAGCACCTCCGCCGCCCGCGCTGGAGCCAGCTCCGCCGCCTGTGGAATATTGACCAGCACCAACGCCAGCTAACGGGTCTGCCCCTTTCTCAGGAGCCTTTGGAGCAGACTGTAAACCGAAGGACCTCGCGGCCTGCCTTAGTCCTCCAACCATGCCACCCTGGTGCAAGGCTTGTCCCATTTGTTGGGCCCCGCTTGCAGACGAATCAATATTGCTTCGACCTGACATCATATCTGATATCGAACTTCGGGCCCCCCCTGCACCAAAGGCTGCAGTGTTGGCCCCCCCTGCTATTTTCATAGCGCCCATTGCAGCACCACCGGCGAGCATTTTAGCCCCCATGACGACGGCCGCAGCCGGACCAGCACCGTCATTCGCGCCAGACAAGTTTGAAGCCAGTGACTTTGATTGCATATGCAGCAGGATCGAAATAAGCCCGATCACCGGCATGATCAGGAAATTGGGATCAAGCACAATCCAGCTTCCCAAATTGACCAGTCTTTCTTGATCTTCACACGCATCCTCTGACAACGGCGGTTGCAGGTCAGGATCGTTGCTGTCGATATTTATTACCAGTTTTTCGCTATTGAGTATTGAAGAATCTGGATTGGGATAGAACGGCATATCTTTGCAATAGTGATAATATCTCTTTGCAGTGTATGGATTGGAAAGCTGCTGCACGCCAGCAAGTAAATCATTCATTTTGGCTGAAAACGTATCGATACCCTGGAGGGTAAATCCCATGGCGCCCGAAGCAAGTATGATGGTGAGCCAGGCGCCTAACAACACACGCAAGGATGCAGAAGACACCGCTCGTGCGGGCTTTAGCCAGTATAGTCCGACCAAGAGAGGTGCAAGGATTGTGATCGCGACATATTTGAACATCGCCTCAACCATGAAGGCCGCAAAAATGCCTATCACAAAGACGAAGGGCAGCATGGCGATTATGCAAAGAAAACCCCTCAAAATCGCCGCCACTCCAAAGCCGCCATCGCCCTGGGCAATATTGATCATGATCTGAGATACTTTGAAGCCCTGATATTCAATCTGGCAGGCGAGGGTGGCATATCCGTTTTCGGTATTTACTCCATTTTTAGGATAGTGATTGGAGCCTTCCGTCAGAGCCTGAACATGACCATTTGTTTTGGAAACAATAAGTGCACCTGCCTGAAGCGAAGATTGCTCAATCGCGTTGCTAATTTCCAGGACATAAGGTTGAGTTGACGAAATCCCGTCTTGCAGAATGATGATGGCAATACCGGCGCAAGCCAAAGTCGGAAAAAGCTTTTTGAGCATCCCGGCATTGCCTGAAACAAGGGAGATCGCAACGCTGATCAGGATGAACAGCGAGATGATACCACCGAGAACCTTTTTGACCTCCGGACCAACGGCTTTAAAAATGTCGTGAGAGAATGTATCTTTTGTGGCGGCCAACTGGTTAAAAAGCTCACCAACCTTACAGTCATAGGCTTCTTGTGCATGAGCAATGGATGCTGTGGCGAGACAGCTAATCAGGATGACTAATAGGGAAGTGAAGAGGCGCTGTTTCATGACGTGACCTCTGACCTGGCTTTGGCTTTTTTCCGTGCAAGAAAATATCGCGTGATCGCCGCAACACCCGGCGCGAGTCCGATGAATAAGGCAACCGGCAACCCGATTTTCGGCATGTCCTGAAGCAGAAAAAAGACCACGCCTGCGGCAACCAGTGAGATGAATATGGTGGCCCTGATTTCTGCAAACATTTTGGTCTTTGCTGCATCAGGCATTGCTGGTAGTGCGTCAGTGCCTGTGGTTGTCGCGGCTAATGCCTGAACGACGATCGGCATGTCCTGTCCCAGCTTCATGATCTGCAGGCGCAAACCATATAGCTCGTCATTCGACGGATTTAACCCTTGTTGCTGCGCATATGAAATGATCGCGTTGACGGCGCCATCAATTTCAGCCGTGGAGGGAAGGTTCAAACTTGTTGTCATGATCCGCTGCCTCCTTCAGGCAGGAGGGCAAGCATAATTGCCTCTTTATCTGTATCACCATCTCGCGCCAGTTTTAATGCTGCGTCAATATCGAGTTCTTTACCGATAAGGGTGTATAACTCTGACAGTTTCCGCCGGTTTTCTGCGTCAAGGGCCTCCTGGTAGAACTGCATTTCCCGCACGCTGTTGTCGAAATGGCGGTTAAGATCGCGCACAGACTTTTTGGCGATTGTGCTGTCAGGAGTTTGTTGGGAATGAACCTGCTGGATGAATTCCCTGATTTCATTAATAGAAGCGTCCATCTGCGCGATGTAGCCATGAAGCTTTTGAAGATGTTGATTACTTCCGACCGGCTTGGCGCTCTTTTTTTTGCGCGGGCGGGGCGCTTCTCCGGTTTGCATATCGGTCATTTATGGTTTTCCCTTTTTAGCGGAACAGGATCGCGCCTGGTCACTTCAATGACAAAGGACAGTCGTCCTTTGCGCTTCATGGCCGAGCCCAATGTTTTTAGTTTCAGCACGGCCATCACAAGCGCCCAGCATTCGCAGATACCCAGCGTTACAAGGGCATAAATTGCGATCCTGTTGCCCTGATCAATTTCGATCAGGGCAAGGGAGGCAATCAGGGCTAGTCCGGTGCGGATAAAAGTCCGAATAGTTTTTTGCATGAAGGCGCGATCGGTTTCGAGTTTGAAAGATATAAGATACCTGAAATTCCAAATCCAAAAAACATCTTTCAATGACCAATTCAGGAAAATTATAGATAGCTCAAGCGGGTATTGTGCTGGTTGATAGCGTTTAAGTAATGAAAAAAATTGTTTTATATTAATCAGTTAACAGCCACAAAAGATAAAATTACCCCAAAAACAAAATTTAAACTGGCGCATTACCCCCTTTGTAGTACAAACGGATGAAGATTGGTCATTGAAAGAAGAAAATTAAAATGCCATTATCTTCAAGCAAAGATCGTCAACCTGGCCAGAGGATCGCACCAACCGTAATCGACAAACGCGCTACGGTTCGGCTTCGGCTTGCCCGGAGACGAGCAAAGGTTTCACAGGTTGAGCTTCAGCAAATGTTGGCGCAGCGCGGATACATCGTTTCGCGGCAATTGCTGGGTAAACTTGAATCCGGGGACACGCGAATGTCGATTGGGCAAGCCCATCTTTTGGGCCAGTTATTGACCGGAGATGAAGCGATTTTGATCCGTGATGATTTGTCTCTGGCAAGGGACTGCGACAGCGGTGATGGAGAAGAAGGATAAGGGTAGATGGGCCGCCAAGCGAAAATAGTTATCGCTGTGCGTATAGCATTGATGATTGTCCTGATTGGTTTGGTTACCGGAGTTCTGGTTGCAGGGCTTCGGTATTGATCGCGATCGATCATCTTTGGAGAACAAACTGTGGTGCCTGATGGATTGCCCCTCCACAGTTTGGTTCTTCTTTTGAAAGGATGAGGGGATGGGAGTTTTTACGATAGAGCGCGCAATCATCATTGTCGTATCGTTTGCGTTGGGCTTGGTGTGTGGTGCCATCCTGCTGATATCTGCCCTGGCTTTCGTGTGATGACCGGTTCTTTGATGTGTTCTGGTTATGACCCTGAACGGGAGGATGGTTTCGGCAATTTTTCTATTGAGAAGTTGTCGCGACATCTCGCTATCTGGCTTTTGCTACGCGGCGGGCAAGCCAATTGGTCGGTGGCGGCAGAGGCATTTAGCACGTCATGTCAGGATCTTGTACCTGCCATTGATCATCGCCGATCTTTGATTGTTTCGGGGGACACGATCTATTTTTGCGGTAACCGCGATAGCGCTAAACAGGCAATTGCTGAACACGACATTTTAGCTCTGATCGAGCATATCGTGATTGCAAAAAGTCGCGTGGTAAGTATTGCCGAAATCTCGGAATTCTCGGGTGAACCTTTATCACGGGTTCGCTGGGCCATCGCGAATTACAGCGTTTGGGCTCGGCGTTACCGGCCAGGGTCGCACTTTGATCTTGGTCGGTGTTTTAGCGACTGGCCACGACCGGGCGATCAAGGAGGGCAGAAATGATTGGTGAGATGGTGATTGTCGGATTGGAGGATGGTTTCGATGATGACGGCGCGTGGAACGTGGAGGCTGGTGGCCGCGTGTCACTGAAACTTTTTTCCAAATGCCTTGCGCTTTGGCTGCTGCAATGTGACGGCACCGCATCGCTGGCTGAAACCATTCGCTGTTTTAATACGACATCTTTTGTGATCCGCCAGGCGGTGAATTGGCGCAGCACTTTGTCGTTTGATGACGTTGGAAAGATTGTCTTCACGGGAAACTGTTTGAGCGCCCGTAATGAGATTACTGACGATGACATGATCTCACTGATCGAACTCATAGCTCGCGCCCAAAACCGTCAACTTACTGTAAGCGAACTCGCAGAAACTGTCCGGGTAGACAATGCTCGCATCGACGCGGCATTGGCAGCTTACGTGACCTGGTCACAACGCCACCGACCAGGGCTTAATTTCGACTTGGCTGATCGCGTCGTTCAAAGCCAGAGGACGTTATGACCGCTAACCTGCCCTCGCAAAAACAGCTTGTTTTTCAGACTAGCCATCATCCCTTGCTTCAGACAACTGCGTGAGACTGTTTTTTGGGAGAGTGTAAATGCTGCCTGACCTTAAACTGATCTCAGATATCAGTTGTTATGTTCTTGAGCCTGTACCGAACGATCAGGTCTGCAAAACTGTCGTTGGTGACGGGGCGTTTTACCCGTGCAAAAACATTCACGCGCAGTTCCTAGGTCTCTTGAGCGGCGAACCTTTTAACTGGGTTCGTGCGAATTTGGGTATTAGTTATTCAGTCGCATATGGCCGTCACGTAATCCAGGGTTGGCAACTTGAAATGACGATCGCGGATTTTCTTGCCGGGATTGCCGTCGATGGGGCTGCTGATTGAGCAAGTCAAATCAGGCGTTTTACAATCTTCTGACAAGCCAGGCTCGCCGTAAAAAAAGAGTAATGCTTTTGTCAGATCAATATTTCAAAAAGAACTTTCCATATCTGGAAATCAGGGAGACCTTCTTCCATGCCTAAATCCTTCACATGGCAAAACCTCATCTCAGAATTGCCCCTGGGTCGGATAACAAAATCCGGGATCTGGATGACGCTGTTTTTGTTCGCATCTCCCATTTCTGTTTTGACGTCATTGGCCTTCACCGATCAGGCCGTCGCACAACCATTTGAAGGGATTGATGATCCCTCCATTGAGGGCGGCGCCCGGCCGTCGTCGGTTAGCAAGGAAAAGAAACTCTCGCCGACAAACATTGATCTTTGGGGCTTATTGAACCAGGGCTTTGTTGCGATTGATGTTGTGCCCTGGCACGAGCCTTCGAGCGCGATGATTTATCTTCAAAAGAAAGCCCCTGTTGGAACCCGTATGGTTGCTTGTGTGATCCGATACAGAATTTCGCAAGAAAATCTGTATCAGCGTAATAGTTGTTTCGAGCTTAAACCTTGAGACTGAAGCTTTCAAAGCTGCTTGATGACGATGACCTGTGGTCAACCCGTCTTGGTCGTTATAGCGATGCTGAAGAGCATATGATGCGTCGTTTGATGTCATCGTCACCCTTACCTGGATGGCTGAGCACCGGCCGCGATTTAAGGGTGCCTGGCTACGTCTCAACACGCCCAAAATCGCCAACAGGTGCCGAAACATTTTCCTTTTCTCACCGCAATGTAGTGTTAAAGACGGTGCGGCATCCAAAAGCCGGGCGTCTTTATTGTCAGGGATCAGGCAAAGGAGATATCCGGGTTGATCGATCAGTGGGCTACGCTGGTCGGCGGGGTTGTCAATACGTCATCGGGGGCAGGCTGCCTGCCGGGTTTCGCAAGGTCATCCCTGTCGCTCTGAACACAGGTATGCGTGCTGGCGCTGCAGGCGCTTATCAAGGATATATCGAGCGCGACGGGGCAGTCGAAATGGCTGGTAACATTCTTTTGTCGATTGGATCGTTACATGACAACCCTGCGATCAGGCAACAATTCTGGGATGATGTGGAAGAGCGCGAGGGCCCTGGCGGTCGGGTACAATCCCGTATTATCGCAGATCTACCCTATGAAATGGAGGTTGGTCCTGAAGGCCGATTGCAAATTGTTGCGTCCTTCGGGGCGATATTTGATCGCTTGGGACTCCCGTGGCACGGCGTCGTGCATGTTCCGGAAAAGCAATCAGACATCAGGAACTATCATTTACATTTTGTCTATCATGCAAGGCCCATTTCTTTCTGGGATAGTTTTGACACACCTGTATTTGCGGCCCGCAAATCCTCGCAGGTAAAGTCAGTTCACTGGCTAAAAAATTTACGTGCGACCTACGCCTCAATTGTAAATAAGGTCATGTTAAAAGCCGGCCTCACGCGTCGATGGGATCCAAGAACCTATGCGGAGATGGGAATTGAAAAACTCCCGTCTATTCATCTTGGAGGCGCGGCAATGGGTCTCGAAAGAAGGGGAATTGTCACTACACGTGGGACCATGGCGGCGAAACGCGAAATCGTTAGTGCGATGGTGCGGGTTCGGCAGCGCCGGGTCGATGCCGGTTTGCAATTGTGGTCGCGTATATCTGCGACCAGAGATTCTGTGTTGCCGCGAATGTCGGACACGGATCGTATGCTTGCTGCAAAAGGTGAATTGGCGCGGTCAATCGCAGATTTTGCACAGATGTGGTGGCGACATCAGGATGTGCTTGAAAGAAAAAATCTGGTTGAGCAAAGATCTGTTACCTGGTTGTCACGTGTTGAGGCAACACGAACAGTCAGGGATTTTGAACAATCTGCGTTTTTTATTGCTTCGCGCCTGGCTCGGGTTTCACGTCTTTTGAAAAGACAGATCTCACGTGAAGAGCACCGATTGCGTGTGAAATTGCAATTGCTTGAGCGTGCGATTACTGCCGGTCGTACAACGCTTGAATATGAACGCAGACGGGCAAATTACATGAGAGCGAAAGGCCGTTTACAGATAGCACGCCTTGCAAATGAAAAAAACCGGCCTGCTGAACGAGCGCAAAAAAAGCAGCTGGCTGATTTTCGCTCATCTGTTCAACAGGCGACAATCCGTGTTCGGCAGGAGGAAAAACGGTTGCTCGACCGTCTTGATGAAAATATTGCGATTAGCGATCCTGTTAGGGTCATTTCGCAATATCGGCAGTTCGGAATGAAATCGGTCCCCATCGAGTTACAAGAGTTGTTCTTCCCTTATGAAATCAGCGTGATTGGCCTTAAAAAAGCGGAGCGTTTTTTAAAGCAGTTCGAAAAAAAATCCGAGCCGTCTCAGAAGAAAAGCGATGAGAAAAAGCTGAACCTGAACATCGCAGAACAGAAACTTGAAGATAGCGCAATGGCCCTGAAAGATGACTGGCGCCGGTTTCTTGCTGACACAGGCATTGATGTTCGCAAAAATCCAGAGGGTATAAAGCGCAAGACTTAGCTCAGGCAGTTTTTATCTTCTGTGCGACGGCCCAAATCGGATTATGGTGATCTTCCACACCAATGACCAAGGTAGATAGAATAATCTGTCGCTTTGATATTCCAAGTGACTTGCTGTGAGCAGCAAGTGTGTCACACGTAGCTGGGGAGAGCCAGAGCCTGATGCTTTTATGTTCTTCTTTCATGGCTGCGCGCCCGAAGTTAAACCAGTCCGGTAAACGTGGTGCGACCCTCAGAGCCTGAACAAAAACAGCATCTACACGCTCTTTCTGTGTGGCCTGAAGCGTGAGCCGCAAGCGTTCAGGTACTTTGACGATTACTGGCCTTAATTTTGGTCGTAGAGCTGGCGATATACGGGCCATTCGTAGATTCCATTTGTTACTTCTTGTGATGACAGCATATCGTAGGCCAAATTCATTGCGGCCGCAACGAGAGCGTATTTAGGAATCGATATAGCTTTGTGCTGATTAATTTTCCGTTGGTTAGGGGCGTACTGCGCAATAAAATCAGCGCATATTTCGGTGTCCTTTTTTGCGTTTTCCGGAACCGGCACGCCGTGCTCGAGCGCGAGTTTTTGTGCATAAACGATTTGTTTTTCGGATGCTGGCACACGTACGTTTTCAAGCCAATCATGATCAGATTTCAATAGCTTAATCATCAATGTGACTTGAGGGTCAACATCCAGACGAGCGAGCTCGATATTGTTCTGCTTAATCCAGACAATACTGCGATTTAACAGATAGCCAAACATCACAGCGATGGATGGGACCGGATGCTTTGCCGGTTGCGCCTGCGCCTTCAATGCTTCGTACATGCGACCTACTTTCAGGTGGGTCTCGTTATCAAGACGAAAGCTTGTTTGAATGATTGGAAATTCTTCTTTTGATTTCACTTTTATCTCTAACTCGTTTATCGTAAAACAGTCATTGAAAGACAACTAGTCAATACGGGAACACTAATCATGATGCGCGATTTTATAGCACCAATCAAGGTTGCTGGCCGTTTAGCATGGCCCAAGCAATGGGCTATTTCACTGGTGGCCTGGGCTTTTGTTCAGAGCCAGGCTGCGGCACAGGAAACATCAGACGTTTTTGGTGACATGGGAAACATGATCACCAGAGCAGACACTGGCATTCGGGGGAATGTCATTATACCGATCATTACCGTCTCTGTGTTGGTCCTTGCCGGAGCGTATTTTGTTGGGCAATCCCAATGGGCAAAGGGTTTCCAAAAACAAATTGTTATCGGCGGCTTGTTCGTTGCGCTTGGTGGTGGGTTCATTACCTATCTGACCACGAAGTGATGGGGGCAATGCGATGCAGGAAGGTGCCCTGGTACTGCTGACGATTCTGTACCCGCCAAAACAATTGTTGATCCCGAGAAGACTGTTGCAGTTCGTTCTGGGATCACTGTTCATCTCGACCCTCCTGTTCGGAATTCTCGGGTGGTTATATAACGTCATGACCCCGCTTTATGTAGGTATGGGGGTGCATGCGCTTACCTGGCTCGCTTTAGTCCCTTTCTCATTCATTGACCCCTACCTGTTTCATACGCTTCGCCGGAAGTTATTTCGGCGAAGCACGAAGGGCAGAATTATCCCCTATTGTCTTTCTGCGACCAGGGACCTCGAGTTCTATGGACATTAATGAACAGCTCATTGCGGCCCCTGATCCGATGTTTTTTCTATATCGCTTAGGTCTCTTGGCGGTTTGTTGCATCGCTGTGTTGTTGCTTTTTATGCCGGCAGTCCGCGCCTTTTTTTTCCCCGTTATCAAAAGAAACAAGCTGAGCGATCACATTGCGTATCGCAAAATAGGGAATGACGGTCGAACCGTTATTTGCGAAGACGGGACCCTCTTTCAAGTGGTGCGAGTACGTGGCCTTGATAGTGATTCTCTGCCATCAGATGCACAAGCGGATTTGTTTCTTAAACGCAAAGCCTGGCTCAGCAACCTGAGCACGTTTTCTGGCTCGCCTTTTGAAGGGCGTATTATTTGCATTGATACGCGGCGCCTGGTCGATTTGGCGAGAAATTCCCAAAATGCAATATCTGCCTGGATGGATCTTGTGTTTGGGCAATACATGAAGAGGTTCTCACGATCATACCGTAATACCCATTACGTGCTTGTTGCGGTTCCAGGAACCGCAAAACTTGCGCAAGATCAGCTCGACAGTGCTGTTACAACGATGGTGCGGCAATTAGGAAATGTCGAGCAAGGTGGCTATTCCTACGGTGCTGAACCTTTAGAGTTAGCGAGGCGCAAATCGAGCAATAGTCAGCTTTTGACATTTCTCGCACAAATGCTCAATCCAGGACATACAACGGTCGTTCGTTCTGATGCACTTGGGGATAACGACGTTGCCAGTTTGCTTTGCCAAAGCAAGGTTTCGTTCCGCAGCGCCGATTTTGGTATCAAGCCCAGTGACGGATTAGCCCTCTTTAGCTATCGGGCGAGAAAAACGTGGATGGGCGCTGTCATGTTGCGCACCAGTGGGATGCGCTGGAGTGAAACGCTAAGCAAAAGGCTGTTGAGTCTTGATCATAAGCTTGTCCTCGCCCAGTGGATTACCCCGTGGGACCGACGGAAGTCCCGTGCCTATGTCCAGGAGGCGATGAAAACCGGTGGTCAGGAGGGTGTCACCGGGGCAACCGCGAATGAGCTGATCGCAGCAGAAGAACTCATCGATATTCAATCATCCGAGGCAGGAGAACTATTTTTCGAATATGAAATTACGGTTTTTGTTCATGGTGAAACCCGTGCAGAGGTACTCAAAGGCATTTCTGCTGTTGTAACCGTTTTTGAAGATGAACGGTGTACTGCCGTGCAGGTGACAGATGAACTTGATGAACGCTGGTTTTCCTTGTTCCCGCCTTATCAGGCGAGAACACGACCGCTCACCCCCTGCACGAGCAACATTGCAAATTTTGTGTGTTTTCCGAGCCCTCAGCAGGGATTTGATAAATGCGACTGGGGGCAACGCGCCGTCCAATATTTCCACACAGCGTCAAAATCGGCCTATGGATTTATTTTTCATGCGCTGGATCATTCAAAGGCGGCCGGGCATACGGCTATTTTCGGCCAGACCGGCGGCGGAAAAACAGTGCTTCAAAATATACTTGCAGCATCAACGCTGGGATACCCTGATGCCCGGGTGTTCATTTTGGATCGCTACGATAGCTCATATGTATTTACCAAGGCATGTGGCGGTAAATACATCTACATCGATACGAGTCACGAAGTGCCTGCCTCGGAAATCGCGCGCCTTAACCCGTTCTCTCTTGATTTACGCGCCGATGGTAGTGGAGATACACTGTTTGTTCAGCAATGGCTTGCGCAGCACACATTGTGCCTGGATGACGCAGAAAGCCTCGAGCACATAAGTCGTATTCTGCGTGGCATGTCCCGACTTGATCCCAGCAAACGAAATATGATCGAGTTTGAAAAGGAATGCCCTGAGGGATCCTTTCTTAAAACTGCAGTCAAGAGCTGGATACCGGGTGGTGAATTTGGCCACATCCTTTCTACCCGGAAAGATTCGCTCTCATTTTCCGATGATTGCCGTTTGTTTACCTTCGATTTCGAGACAATTCTCGCCAATCCTCGCCTCAGCCAGTCAATCCTTCCCTACATCGCTTACCGTATTGAAATCCAGGTGAAACGCCTGGGTTGCCCGTGGCTCCTGATTGTTGATGAAACCAAAGCTTTATTATCGGGCAACTCTGTTTTTGCTGAATGGTACGGAAAACTGCACGACGAAGCACGTCGCTTGCGCGGGGTCATTTTCAGTTCGTTTCAACGCATTGATCAGGCTGCAAAACTGAATGCGTTGAGCCTGATGAAAGAAGCCTGCACCAACCTGCTTTTTTTGCCAAATGAAAGTGCCGATGCTCACGACTATATGACAGTCCTCGGTGTTGGGGACCAGTCTTTCAGCGCCATAAAAAGACAAAGCCCTCTTACAGAAGACCTCGAATATTTCGCAGTCTTGCAGAGAAAAAATCAGGGTTCAGTCATTCTGACGACCGATTTGTCCGACTTAAACGACAGTGAACATGGTCCCTTGATGCAGCTGTTTGAATCGGGCCCCGAAGCCGCGAACGAGTTTCGGAGATTTGAGCTTCAGTATGGTGCTGGTCCCGCCGCGGTTGGTCCTTACCTCGAAGCACGCAAAGAAAAACACCGCCGGGAGAGTGGCGCCGGCAATCATCTTGAGGAGGCAGCAGAATGAAATTGTTCCAAAGAAAAGAAGTTCGAACGGGCGCGGCAAAAGCGTACCGGGTGCATGTTGTTAATCACGGTTCAAACGGGCTGCGAGCCGGGTTACTCGGGTCGGTGATTGGAACCGTCCTTACCCTGGCGACGGTCACCTGGCTCGTGCCACAGGCAGCCGCAAACATGGCTGTTTTTGATGCAACAAACTTTGCCAAAAATGCCGCCCAGGAAGCTTTGGGCAAAGAAAATATCGCAGTCTTGACCTCGCTTATGGATACTGTAGGCGAAGTTGCACCTTCTATTGCAGGGACGCTCCTTGCAGATGGTGATGGCGGAGCGCTTGGCGGTCTCGTAGACGGCATGCAAGGTTGGGAAGCCCTGTCAGGAATGACGGAATATGCCGAGCCTTACGTTAAACAGGTTCTCGGGGATGATTTTGCAGGCAAAGTTATATCGGCCGACGATGCGACAAAACTCTTCAAGGGCGTTTTTAGCGGAGCTACCGGGCAAGGTCCGGCTCCAAGCCGCATGATGCTGGAAAACGCGACGGCAAATATCGTCAAGCGCGCATGGACGATGCAAGGGCAGAATCAAAAACGTGCGGAAACACTTTCAAAGCTCTTGAGCTTCGCCAAGGTAGCTGCTGCATCCGTAAGTGGTGGTGGATCCCTGCGATCGCAGGAAGCTGTGAATGCAGCGGTTGCAGTGAACCAGACTCAGGCAATTATGGAATTACATACCACAATGTTGCAGTTGTCAGAGTTCATGGCCATGCAGCAAGCGCAGGAAATGACCCAAGCACGTCAGCCCGGTGCCGTGACGGGAACCCCCTGGATTGGGGGGCAGCAGGCGGGGCAGGAAACCGGTGGGTCCGATGATCCAAACGTATTTGGGAATTAAGAAGATGAAATTGAGATTGATGGTGGCGCTTGCGCTCCTCGTTGTTTCTGGCTGTACAAACACGCGCGATGACATGGAAGTTATCGGAACCGGCCGTGGCATTGACGATTACAAGGTTTCACCTTGTGCATGTCGATCACTCGAAAACGTTCCGCCAACCGATAAGGACATACAGGCGATCAAGCGTTGGCGCGTTCCGAATGCGTAATTTTTTTGTTTCTCGACGCGATCGTATTATCCAGGAAGTGTCTCTCGGCAATGAAGCTCATGAGGATGAGGTCGGAGATTTCCCAACAAAGAAGCGTAATGGCAACGACGTACATGCACGCCAGTTGGGTTACAAGATCTCGGTCATTCTCAATGTAATTCTTGTTTTTGCGGTTTATGGGCAAGTGAATTTACTTCAGATGCTGATGCCATTGAAACGGGATGTTCCTTGGGTTGTTCAAATTGGCGATATCAACAACACAACGGTACGCACCCGCATTTTGAAGCCCGGATCTGACGGTGAACGTATTCTCAGTGAGTGGGAAGCAGCACGGTATGTCACATACAGATATGAGGTCGTCCCTGTGGCGAGCGAGATGTCACGTCGTTGGGCTGACAAATGTGTTCAGACGAATGATCGTGGTTATGTTGATGATATGTGCGGTTACATAGCGCTTCGGTCTAGTGAACAGGTTTATGCGCAGTTTCTAGCCGAAAACAGCGATATCAATTCCTTGATCAAAAAAAGCATCAGCCGGGTTGTATCGTTTGATTCCGAAGGGATTTTTAAAGGCTACCGAACCACATCCGAGGGCAGCGAGATACAGTGGGAGTTTCGCATCACGGTTGCTGAATATGGCCAACCGGTCGGGCGTGCGACTTTCGACTGTAGTGATGAAAAATACCAGGGTCAGGAAAATGGCAAAGGCTGTTTCCTGATCAATAAAACAAAATTGATCATTCAGATGTGGACACGTTTCGATCATTTGACCGGTTCCTATCAAAATCGGTTTCTGAACCAGCAAGGGTTCATGGTCACAGATTTCGTTCCGACCCCGGTCATAGGCAATAAGGTTTGACGATGAAAAAAGGACACATAATCGGTCTTGCGATGATCTTTTTGCCGTTCTCGGGTCATGCCCAAGGTTTGATCGATGACGTCGCAGGTGGCGGGGTCCAAACGATGCAAGGGCAAACCGGCGGGGATGAGGACCTTGACTGCTATGAATGCGATTTGCGGTCGAAGCAGGAAGTGCTTTATGATGATAAAGTCAGCAAAGAGAAGGACCAGGTGGGTAAAGGCATAAAAGAGATCATTTATGATCCCTATAATGCACCATTCATCAATGTCCGCAATTTGGCCGGGACCACTATATTTTTGCCGATCGATGAATCGATCGAAGAAATTTACATAGGCGACCCGACCGTGTTTCAAGCTGATTATCCAAAAGATCAGTCTGGACAAATCACGCGCAAGAACGTGATTAAGGTATCTGTTAATAAAGGCCGAACCGGGGCCGACACGCCTTTGACGCTTCTTGGAAAACGCGGCAAGCGGCAATATAAATTCATCCTGTCAAGCTTCTCACACGATACCGACACAGTACCTGATTTTTGGGTGGATGTCGTTGATCCCCCCAGCAGTACGGTTAGTGCAGCTTATGTTGAGGGGGTAACGACATCAAAATCACCGGCATCTCCGTCAGAGCCAAGCAAAGCCGGCCGGGCGGATAAAAAAAATAACAAGCCGGACTGGATCAGAGCCATCACATTTGATCCGACAGAAGTTCGCACCGATGATTATGAGATTGCTCTTGATAATGAAGATTCGCGTGAGATCGCGCCAGACTCAGTCTGGCATGACAATATTTTCACCTATCTGAAATACAACGAAGACAGATCGGATATCATGCAGCGACCTGCAATTTTGCAGGTCATTGACGACTACAATAGTCCTGTAACAACAGAGGCAGTTGGCGAAAAATCAAACATCATCGCAGTGCGATCTGTCGGTAGAAATCTGTTTCTTGGAAACGGCGACAAGAAAGTAGTCTGCATCCTTTGGAAGGGTGCGAATACCCGTCGGTCGGAACAATAATGATGATGCGAAAAGCTCTGATTTTGTTGTTTCTGTTGACCTACCCGTTCCAGGTGGCAATCGCTCAGGAAGAAGAACCTTCTGTCTGGGAAACCATCTGGGTCATGATTTTTGGCGCAGACGAAAAGTCAGACAAACAGCAAGACAGCGAAGAAACGTCACAAAAAGGAGCGTTGCCCTCTACGCTGCAAATCGGTGATTGGCCGGTGGTCAGTTTTGCGCAGGATCATGCCGCAGTGCGTGAGGATATAGGTGAAATCGTTGTACCGGTGACAAAAAGCCTGTCAAACGGTCGACGCGTCAGTGTCAGATATCGGCTTGAACCTAGCACGGGCCTGGCCAACAACGTCTTTGATCTCGGAAATGGACTGCTCGCCTTTGAAGATGGAGAGCAAAGCAAGGATATCCGCCTCAAACTGCTGGATGATGATGTTTATGCGCCCGGCCAAACTTTGCGTATCACTCTGACAGATGCTATCGGCACAGAAATTGGCACGTCGGTTATCGTCATCGATGTTACTGAAAACGATCGCAAGCCCGAACCAAAATCCGCACCTGGAGAGTTATCGGCCGTACCGGTCGCTGTTGATTTTGGTGAGATCAAATCGGGATTGCGTGCAGAACGCAGTGTTAAGATTACCAATGTCGGGCAATCATCGATTTATCTTAATCGCGTCGATGAAACTGCCGATAATATCTCGATTTCAGCCAGCAATTGTGTTGGTACGACTTTATTGCAAAACACCTCTTGCAGCGTCGATCTGTCCTATCAGGCAGGTTTGGTACCAGTCGACGGCGAATTACTGGTGACTGGAGAAACGAATAACGGGGTGATAAATCAGGCTCTGGTAATCTCGGTTCCGCTGAGTGCGCGGGTATTGCCCGAAAAGAAAAAAAATTCTGTCACTTTAGATGCCCGAGAAGAATTAATTCAACGCATCATAGCTGAGCGTAACCAGGCAATGCCCTCGACCATTTCGACGGTCGAGATACCTGCGCCCGAAGGCCCCAAAAAGTACCGGATGAGCCAGGAAGATATTTCTGATGAGAACAGCCCTGGACGGCGTGTTTTTGACTATCCGGTAGATCTGTCACGGGTCATTACGACAATTCAGGAAATTCCCTGTGTGACCCAGAAAACGATCAATACGCAGTTGGAAGGAACGATCAGCTGTAAGATTGAAAGTCCGGTGATGGGCTTCCATGCCGTAAGACATGGTAAAGCTCTGGTGCTTTTGGAGCCGGAAACATGGGCCGAAGGAGACTATACCACACTGGATCAACAGGGGGACACCCGCATCAATGTTGCATGGAAGCGTTTCTTGCGTCCTGACGGCTCTTCTCTCTACTTGTCCAACGGGTTTCCTGCAGAAGATGCAATGGGCCGTATGGGTCTGCATGGCCCGGTAGATAACCACAATTTTGAAAAAATCGTGTCACCCTTATTGCTTTCTGGCATCGTCGCCACAGGCACAGAACTGCTTTCGGTCGGCGACGATTATCTCAACAGTGCAAGTCAGCAAATCATGGTTGATGGTACAACCCGTGTCGTCGGCGAAATGCTTGAGCGTAATATGGATTTGCGCCCGATCATGACGATCCCGGTACGAACCCGGCTTTTGATCAAGCCGACAACGGATCTGTATTTTAAAGAAACAGAAATCGTACCTTTCACTGATTCCGAAGGTGTCATTGCTGCAAATGACAATTTGAAAGAAAAGGACCAGGGGAACCAGGCTGCTTCGAGTGGGGACTCAAGCAGTAACGGCACGCGCAGCCTCGCGGCGCAAGCGACAAAATACTGAGTTAAAAATTATCCTTGCCGGGAAAATTGGACATTTTTTGGAGGTTAACATGCCTGTCCAAATGGTTCGCGCACGCGAACTCATCCTGGCACTTGGGATTATTTTTTGCTGGTCGGTGCCTTGTGCGCAAGCGCAGGAGACCCCGGATATTTTTAACACAACATCACCACCCGCAGCTGAGCAGAACACGGCTTCGGACGGCGATGCGACGGGCGCCAGCGCCGAAAAAACAGCAACAGCAACTTCGCCTACTGCAAGCCGACAGGCTTCTACAGATAAACCGGCGTTGAAAATGCAATTATCGTTTGTCGACGAGGTTGCTGTTGGGAAAGACGCACAAGTCCGCGCCAGAATTACCGACCCATCAATCGGCACACAGGACATGCGCAACACCGTACAGCTTGTTGGTACGGTAAAATCGGGTGAACCGGTTGAGGGGTTGGTGCCGTCGTCTATTGCATGGGCGCAAATTCAACGTACTGACACTGCTGCATCCTCACAATTGCAAAATGCCCTGGAAAGTCGCTTTCGGATTTCCGAAACCATGCCCGTGATCAACAGCAATGAAATGATTTATGCAGAAGGGGATGTTGATGGTTTGGTGACCAGTGCAATGTCCCTGATGTCAGACGACGCAGCTGTTGCGGATACTCCGGTGTCGTCTGCGAGGACTGCACCCGGGGGTGATGCCGGAAAATACAAGACCTCTGGAAATGGTCAGGCTGAAAATTCAGCCTTTAAAGACATCAACATTCCGGACCCCGAAAAAGAGACCCCGCAACTGGCGAAAGCTGAAGATGTTATCGCCGAAACGACAATGGGTTGCGATATTCTTGTCGATCTCGAAGGAGGGGTTGCAAAGCAACAAAGTCAAAAACTTGTAAATGGTTCCCCCCAGGGAGGATGTTCGCCAAACGGCACGAACTACCCCCTGGCACGAAGTTATGCGAGTTGCCAGGATATTGTCGACATGAACAGCCACAAGGCCTGGGCATCTTTCAAACGTTTTTACGTCGACAATGGGGGCACCAACCAGGTCGTCGATAGCGAATGCCAGAAAGACGTAGAGCTGGTTTACGATATCTTTCAAAAACCGGATGAATGCACCTATGAAGTCGACCTGGTTAACAACATGGTTTTTGAGCGCGGAAAGTGGGTGTACCAGTCAAAAAACATTTCCAGCGCCTGGAATGAAATCGAAGTAACAGGTTGTCAGCGGATGGAAAGCAGCACCATTCCGCTTACCGAGACGGAAGACGGGTGTACACCAAGGCATGATTTTGTTGCAGGCATTAGCCACCAGCAGACCCGACTGTATTATGTCGAGGGTGGTCAGCACAAAATGGTCTCGGAATGTACGGATAGCGGAAAAACCTATCCTCATATTAAAAATACGACCGCTTGCGAAGATCTTGCACCAACAAAGGTGCAGCTTGGACTTGAGAGCGGTAACCGGGTTGTTTTCAAACAATCCCGGATTGAGATCATGGTCGATGATCAGGCTGTCGCCATTACGGACTGTGCGCCGGATGACAGCCAGTCGACGACAGCCTTTCAGGATGCTGCGGGCTGTGAAACGACCTTTTATCATTATCTTTCGTCGGGTCAGTCCTACGGCGCAGCCCGGTGGAAATATAAATTCCCGGGAGAACCCGAAATCGTCCTGTCTGAATGCCTGCAGGACAATGATCTGCTCTATGTCCACCAGGTTCGGGTTGCTGGTTACGAAAATAATGACGAAGCCCTGGTGTCATTTCCGAAAACGGAAATTTATATCGATACACCAAATGACAAGCTGGTTGTCAGCGAAGCGCAGGTGAGGGAAGGGGCCGCTGAGATCCCTTATACCTTTCAGAAGAACATGAAAGTTTCTACGGGCGAAATCTTCTATGAAGACGGCTCCTGCACCAAAATGATGAACCAAAATTCGGTCGATCGTTATCTGCGTGGAGACGGTATTTCGACATTTGATAATATTCTGGGCGAAGCAGAATCACTTAACCAGGGGAACGGGTGTACAACAGCAATAACCTGGGGTCCTGATTATCACGATCAATATCAGCAACCCACAAATTGGCAGACCCAAAACGTGTGTGGAAGCTATTCATACACAGACTACCGGAATGAAGATCATGTCGCGCAAGCGACAGACTATTACCATTGTTCTTGGACGTTGGCCGACGGCAAGAAAACAGTAAAGCGGGACGATGGCGAAGTTATTGGCGAGGTGCTGTCGAACACCTGCAAAAGTGCGCCAAAGCAATTCATCCGAAGCGAACCGAACAATCCGTCGTTCATTCGAACAATCAGTTGGTATGGAGGGTGGAGTTATCCAACCCTGTCAGCAGTAGATAAAAGTAACTGTGCGACGACATGGGGGTGGCAATGAGTTCTCCTTATTCAGCCACGCTTCTTGAAACCTATAAACCTCTTGGCAGGTTATTGAGCCTGCCAAGGTGGAAAGGAAATGCGACAGAATTCACCCTTAACGGCCCCGAAGAAGGGTACATTTATGTCGCTGGCACAGGCAAACAATGGCTCACGAAAAAGGATTTCGAGTTCATAGATGCACGCTATATGAACGACCTGTTTCACTCTCTTGCAAATGCGCACGGAGTGAAATACAGCCCGCAAATGCCTTTGCTTGCTTGCAAAACACCCGATGGCCATCGCTTTATGGGTATTACAGGCCCCACAGTTGATGAAGATCATCTGGCCTGCTCAATCCGTCTAAAACGGCGCATCAATGTTACCTGGGAAGATTATCTCGCTGATTGGCCGAAAGATGAGGTTAATCGTGTTCAGGACCGGATCAGGCAGTGCTTTGCCGACGGCAAAACCGTCCTGATCCTCGGTGGTACCAACGCCGGTAAAACCACGGTTTTGAACCTGGCGGCAAAAGATGTGCCCCGGGAAGACCGCGTGATCACGCTTGAAGATACCAGGGAACTGGAATTTGAAAACCGCGACAAACGGCATTTTATTTATGCCCGCTATGACGGATCATTGAGGGTTACAGCGGCCGACCTCATCGATGCAGTGGTGCGTCTTAACCCTGATCAATTCTGGATATCCGAATTGTCGATCAGAAACGCGGCTGCCGCGTTGCAAATCATGGACACCGGCCACTCATTCAGTGCGACCAGCCACGCCAATACGCCTCTGGACGGGTTGCGGGGGTGGCGCCGGCGCGTCGCCCTCTCCGGCGGTGCTGAAACCGAGCTGGGCGGCATGATGGACTTATTTGCCGATAACGTTGCGCTGATCATTCAGGTCAAGCAGGTCCACGGCGATAACGGTAAATCCGACAGTCGACGAATAACCGATGTCATCAGCGCAAAAGAAGCTCTCGCCAAACGTGAGGTGCGCGAAGAACTCGCGAGTGAACCGGTATTTCCCCGACTGCCAGCCCCTGAAGAGATGAGAAACATGATCATCTACGGGATTAATGGAGGCAAGCCGCTGACCCCGAACCAAGAGGAAAACCTCAAGATGATGGGCATGATGCTTGCCATGCTTCGACCGGTACAAGTCAACCAGGACAATCACAGCCCGGGTTATGCCGGCTCACTTGATCCAATTGAGCAAATGCAAGTCAATGAAGGTCTTCTGCAGGGCGAGGGGACCGGACCCAAATTTATGGAGGTCGCGCAATGAATATGAAAATCAACAAGCGCGTTGAAGCGCTTGATCGCCATAATCAATGGAACAAAAACGCGGCTTTGCCCCTGTTTTTTTCATTTATTGCTGCCGTGATGCTGTCGTGGCCGATCGACGCCATGCTTTCGCGAGGTCAGGAAGGGGCTGCGCTTTTTACCCTGGCAGTAGCAGGTCCTGCCTTTTTGTTCCTGTCCTGGGCAATTCCGCGACGCAGTTCGGTTTTCAATATGAAGGTATCGGCCGGTGCCTGGTTCTTTTGTCTTTTGTTTTTATGTCTGGCCATGCTTGCCTTTGCAGGCTTCTGGATATTGGCCTTTAAAGGCTTTGCCGGGAACTGGCTCGTCGATACCGCAAACTGGTTTCGGCTGTTTGTCTATGACTATGAACGCGTCGCGGATTTTTATGCAACCTGGTTTCAAAACGCCTGGGCAATCTGGTGGCCAATGCCCAAGGTGCCGGCGATCATGTTGCTAATCGGGCTGTTGGCCACAATCGTCATCCGATTGCAAAACCCGCACGACAAACTCCGAACCATTCATGGTAATTCAAGGGTTGCTACGATGAAGGATTTGAAGCGTTGGAAACGCTGGCGCGATACGTGGTTCTCGCCAAAAAATTCAATGTCGACCAACCTGCTTGATCAAGGCGGGATTGTTCTTGGAAAATTTCACAAAAAATATCTGCAAACAAATGCCACGCTGACCAGTCTGGTCCTCGCTGCCCCTGGGTCGGGGAAAACATCCGGGGTTGCAATACCGACAATTCTCAACGCTCATATGCGCGACTGGTCGATGTTCATCTTCGATATTAAAGGAGAGCTTTATCAGGAGACAGCTGGTTATCGTTCTGAATGTTCGGCTGTTTTGCGTTTCGAGCCGCGGGGTAACAGTGGTGCACGATGGAATCCGCTGTCCCCAACGCATTCCCTCCCCGATGGAGGGAAATTATTCGAGAACATGATGAAGCTCGATGCCGCGCTTGAGAAGCTATATGGCAAACGCGCCCTTGACGCACGTGTCACCCTGTTAAAGGAAATCAGTCATAACAATGACTGGGAAAACTGGATCGTTCGAAGCCCGGAAGAGCTTGCAGAATTGCTTCCCGACGCAAAAGGCAAGATTGCGGGAGTTATGAAAAACGAAGTCACTCACTTGACCAAGGCGATCGCAGGAATGCAGGCAGATCGAGAGGGTTATCTGCAAAAGCTGGTTTTTGGACTGGTTCCGGAACCGGCCGGTGGCGGCGGTAATTCAAAACACTTTATTGACCGCGCTCGATCAGCTGGTTTCGCGCTGATGGGCTACACCATTGCGTATTGCGAAGCAGATGGCATTGAGCCGAATATGGGGAGATTAATCGACATTTGGTCAAATGCCGTTGACGAGCATGGAGGTGCCCAGGACGGCAACAAGGAGCAACAGGGAAATGCCCATGATGGGGCGCTTCAATCCATGATCGATCGCTGCAATGATTACGGCTATCCTGATCGCGTGCGCCAGGAGCTGATATCGCTCAAAAACACGCCGCCTGAAGAACGCGGGTCGATTTTTTCGACACTGGATAACGGCCTGGCCATCTTTAAAATGCAGACGGTTCGTGATCGCACCTCAACCTCGGATTTTCGCCTGGATGATATGCGCGGCATGACAGGTGCTGACGGAAAACAATATCCGGTCACGCTCTATATTATCGTGTCTCTCGAAGACATTAAACCGATGGCACCAATCATGGTGATGCTCACAGAAGCCATGCAATCGCGCTTGATTTCGCAATCACCGGCTTTTGTCAAAACGGCAAGAAAAGTCTTGTTCCTGCTCGATGAATTCGCGCAGCTGCCAAAAATGACAACGCTCCTTTCTGGCCCGGCCGTTGGCCGCGGGCAGAAGGTAGGCAACTTGTTGATTGCCCAGTCCTATGGTCAGATCAAAGAGACCTACGGGGCGGACGGTCTGAAATCGTTGCTCGATACGACAGAGTGGAAAATCATTTTACCTCTGTCTGACGGATCGACGGCGAAAGAGATTTCCGAAATGATTGGCAATCAGACGATCTATGAACAGAGCGAAAGTTCTCAACGGATAAGGCCATTTGGCATCTTCGGAGATTTGTTGTTCGGCATTGTCGAAAGCTTCAGTGATAATAAAGGGCAAAACAGGGCAAATGACGTCAATGAAAGTCGTTCCCTGAAAGGAAAACCTGTCTTCTCGCCGTCAGATCTGATGTCGTCAGATACAGACGACGTATGGCGTGCTGGCCAACAGATCGTTTTGGCCTATCGCCGATACAATCGTCCTATTGTCGCAGACACACCGTACTTTTTTAAAGACAATGCAGTGTTGGCAAGAACCAAAATCCCTGCGCCGGTTCCAACCGCGCAAACCCCCTTCAATGGCCAGGGATTTTGCGGCAAACTGGCTCACCTTAGAAAACCGGATCCTGCAAAAAAGAAAGAGGCAAAGCCCTTTTCCCTTCAGGATGCCGCGTAAGGAAAGCACAGAAAACCCCGCTTATCGCGGGGTTTTTCTTTGATCGACTTTAACACTAGAAAAGGTGTGAATTAACGTATAACAATGGAAAATAGCATTAAAGTTACCAACGCAATCCTGAAGCTTGCGACACATTTGCCTTGAAGATTTTGAAGCATGAATTAAGAATCGCCTTTACCTGAAAAATCAATAAAAACAAACTTCTAGAAATTCCGTATTCGTTCAAACGAAGAAAATTCCAACTGTTCGGGTCACAAGCTCGTCTGACATCAGGAACGCGAGATTACAAATCTGTAAGGTTGCGGAGAAGTTTCTGCATACAGGTGAGACGATACTTAATTTCCTGCCCGCAAATATTTGCGCCGTAGGACAGCGTTTCTATTTATCTCACCTGTGAGTTTCAAAACATGTCAGATTTCATCCCGTTCCTGCGAGAATGGTTGCGCGATCCGCGCAAAGTCTCGGCCATCAGCCCGTCAAGCTCGTCTCTCGCCCGCCTGATGACAGCGGAAATCAACGAAGATACCGGCCCGGTTCTTGAACTTGGCCCAGGGACGGGGGTTTTCACCCGGGCGCTGATTACCAGAGGCGTTTTGCCGGAAAACCTTACCCTGATCGAGGCCAGTGATCGCTTTGCCCGTGAGTTGCTGGTGCGGTTTTCGGCCAGCCGGGTCTTGTGCATCAATGCGGCCGATATCGGTCGACATGATCTGTATCCGGCGCGAGGTCCCGGGGCAGCAATCAGCGGCCTGCCCCTGTTATCGATGGCCTCGCGCGATGTCGCGTCCGTGATCCGCGGTGCATTTCAACACCTTCGCCAAGACGGGGCTTTCTATCAGTTTACCTATGGGCCCAAATGTCCGGTCAACAAGCGGCTGCTTGTTTCCGAAGGGCTGATATCCGAAAAGGTCGGCCAGACGATCCGCAATATTCCGCCCGCAACGGTTTACCGGATTTCCCGCCTGTAAAAGACATCCGGGTCGCCCGCCAACAGGCGGGATTGATACGGATAGCTTGCCCTTCCTGATATTGATGCGTCTACCTTATTTATCGGGTGTTGGCACGGGCGGCTGGTCGCTTGTCCATCTCTTGGCAATGGGATAGGCAAACAAGCGTTGATAAAGCGGGTCGATATAATTCGGGAACAGCACGGATTGCAGCGGCGGAAACAGGGGCCAACAAAACAATACAACAATCCCGGCAACAAAAACCGCACCAACCATATCGGCGGGAAAATGAACCCCGAGATAAATGCGCGCCCATGCAACAGGAAACGCCATCAGACCAATCCCCCAGCCCGCTTTCGGAGCACCTTTCCAGCACACAAGCCCTGCGGCAATCGCGCAGATGAAAGTAACATGATCGCTTGGAAACGAGCTGTCGGCGACATGGGGCAGATATGTATGGCCAATCGGGATCATGAAGGGACGCGGATGCACCCAGAAGATTGGAATGATCTGATTGATCAGCAAGGCAATCTCGGCGGCAATAAACGCCATGAGCAGGCCGGACCGCCGCGCGGGATCACCGCGCAGCCACAACCACGCCAAAATCACCGGGATCACAAAGATCAGTTTGCCTGCAACAATATCGGCAAAATTGAGCATAAGGGGCGATGGCGCAGCCGGACCATTTAAAACAAGAAAAAGATGCCGGTTCCATTGTTCAAATGTCTTCAAAAGCCCCATCTGTCATATTCCATCATCAATCAAATCGAAATGTCGACAATCTGGAGACTGTCATTCAAAGCATGTCGTTCCTATGCCCAAAGCGTGATTTTGCAAAGGGAAGACTGCTTACAAATTTGTAAGGTCGGGGACAACAGCGTGCGATCTTGATCGCGCATTCTCTGTCAGAAGATAGAGAGGAGAATAGATTATGAAAAGCAGAGTTCCGTCCCTGTCGCTGGTTCTGATTGTTCCGCTTTGCCTGCTTGCGGGAACCGTCCTGATGTTCGCGGTGCTCTCGGTATGGGGGCTGATTGAGCTTGGTTCAGCCATCCGAAATATTCTACCATCACGAAACAACGCCATGTCTAAGAACGTCAATGACGGTTTTGAACAGCGTGAAGTGATCGATGTGGTCTGGGAAGATGTTCCGGCCTCGCAAAATCGGGTATAATCATTTTGGCGTCGACTTCCTGCATTAACGTCGCGCAGCACCCACCAACAAACAGGCACACTATGAGAATCCTGCTGATCGAAGACGATCAAAGAACCGCTGACTACATTGTTTCGGGCTTTCGCCAGAACCGTCATGTCTGCGATTGTGTGCATGATGGCCATGACGGCCTGTTTCAGGCCACACGGGAAAGTTATGACGTCATCGTCGTTGATCGGATGTTGCCTTCAATGGATGGTCTGACCATCGTAAAAACCGCACGTACGGCAGGGGTCAAGACACCGGTGATATTCCTGACCTCAGTCGGAGGTGTGGATGACCGCGTCGACGGCCTGGAAGCTGGGGGTGACGATTATCTTGTCAAACCGTTCGCCTTTTCCGAGCTTCTGGCGCGGGTCAATGCCCTGTCGCGCCGTCCGCCGGTTCAACAGGAAAAAACAAGCCTTGTTGTCGATGATCTGGAAATGGATCTGATTCAGCGCCGGGTTACCCGTCAGGGCCAGGAAATTGTCCTGCTGCCCAAAGAATTTACGCTGCTTGAAGTATTGATGCGCAACGAAAACCGGGTGGTCACCCGCACCATGTTGCTTGAACGGGTCTGGGATTTTCATTTCGACCCCAAGACCAGTGTGGTGGAAACCCATATCAGCCGGTTGCGCACCAAAATAGACAAACCTTTTGACCGTCCCCTGATCCATACCATTCGCTATACCGGATATTCATTGCATGCGCCGCGTTAACCTTCTGCGCAGCACGGCCTTTCGCCTTGTCATCGCCGTTACGTCCCTGTTTCTAATTGCCTTTTTCCTGGCCAGCATCGTGACATTTCACGTGATGAGTACCGAACTGGAAACCTGGCAGCATCGCAGAATAGAAGAAGTCTTTGCGCTGATTTCCGATACGGCGAAAGGCGGCGACAAGTCTGAAGTGATCGAAGCCGTTGCACAGCATGCCGATGCAAGTGGGCGTCTTCGGCAAATCTTTTTGCTTCAGGATGCCAAAGGGGAAGCGGTTGCAGGCAACATTCCCGCACAGTTCGTCCCGCCAGCGGGATGGTCGACGTCATCGGGGGCCAGATTTGGCCTTGATGCCGACATTCCCTATCTGATGTATCGTGGCAATGTCGGGGATTTCAGCCTGACTGTCGGCCTGAGCGGGGAACAAATCAGCGAAATCAAGGAAATCGTTCTTGATAGCTTTGGCTGGGCGTCTTTCATGGTGATTTCCCTGGCCATTATTGGCGGCGGCATCATTGCAACGCGGACCCAGAAACGACTGGATACCGTGCGCGAAACCATGAATGAAATTGCATCGGGACGGCTGGGTGCGCGTATCCCGGCAACCAAAAGCGATGACGACATTGCATTGCTGTCGCGCGACATCAATGTCGCGCTGGCGCGGCTTTCCGCATTGGTCGAGGGGATGAAACAGGTCAGCACCGATATTGCCCATGACTTGAAAACGCCGCTAAACCGTTTGAAGATCCTGATCAACTCGGCCGCCGACCGTCATTCTCTCGGAGCAAATGTGCAAGATGAGCTTGAAGCCGCCAAGGTAGAAAGCGATCGCATCAATGCAACATTCGATGCCCTTCTCAGAATTGCGCAACTTGAAACCGGGGCCCGGCGGGCCCGGTTTTCGCCAGTGGCGGCTTCCGATATTCTGGGCAATGTCTGCGAGGTTTACGAAGATGTCGCCGAAGATTCCGCGATGCGTCTGACGGCAGATATTCCATCCACCCCCGCCCCGGTTATTCAGGGGGACCAGGAATTGCTGACACAGCTTTTCGCCAATCTGATCGAAAACGCATTGCGCCATTGTCCGTCGGGGACCGAAATCCATTGCAGCAGTTCACAAACACCCCTTCACAATGTCATCACGATTGCCGATAACGGGCAGGGCATTCCGGCATCCGAACGCGAGAATGTTTTGCGGCGTTTGTACCGCCTGGAAAAAAGCCGCACGACGGATGGCACCGGATTAGGCCTGAGTATGGTCAAGGCGATCGCAGACTTGCACGGTGCCCAATTGCGCCTTGATGATAACCAACCGGGTTTGCGGGTCGAAATTGCATTCCCCATTACGGCGACCTGAATAAAATGATGACGCAAATTGTCCAGACCCTGCTTGATTTCATCGGAGCACACCCGAACCTTGCCATTCTAATTGTTTTTCTGATTTCGGCAGGCGAAGCGCTTTTCATCGTCGGTCTGTTCGTGCCGTCGACGGTTGTTCTTGTCGGTGCCGGTACCCTGATCGGCATGGGCAAGTTGGCCGCGACCCCGATTTTTCTTGCCACCATGACCGGTGCGATTGTTGGTGACGGCCTGTCATACTGGATCGGTCACATCTGGAAAGAGCACATTCGCCGGGTCTGGCCGTTCAGTCGCTATAACTCTTTGCTGGATCGCGGTGAGGCCTTTTTTGCCCAGCATGGCGGCAAAAGCATTTTAATTGGCCGCTTTATCCCCGGGGTCAAGGCCGTGGTTCCCGGTATAGCCGGGATTGTGGGGATGAACCCGATCCGGTTTACCGCAATCAACGTTTTTTCGGCGATCGTCTGGACCGTCGCCCACCTTTTGCCGGGCATGGGGTTAGGCCGCGCCATCGAAGTCGCGCGCACGGCAAACCCCAAATTACTGGTGCTGTTGATTCTGCTGGTCCTGAGTGCGGCTTTTTGCTGGTTCAGTGTCAAATTGATCATCCGCTTTATCATGCCGCATGTCGATCAATGGCGCGCCAACATGGTGGTCTCTCTTGAGGAAAACGACGGCAGAATTGCCAGAACGATCCGGCGTCTTCTGCGCAATGATGACGGGTTTCTTACCCTGTTTGGCTATGTCGCATTGGCGATAGTAGCCATATTCGGTTTGATCAGCTTGCTGGTCAGCCTGTTGTTCGATTCCGAATTGCCTCTGGCGGATAACGCCGTCAGCCACTATATGGAGACGTTACGAACGCCGGCGATCGACAAGGTGATGACGGCGATCACAATGTTTGGCGACGGCACAATACAGGCAAGTATCGCCGTGGCACTTGTCGTTGCGCTGCTTTTGCATCGGCAATGGAGGACCTGCATTGCCGTGACCGTCGCGTTTCTATCGGCAACTGCCTTCGTTCCGATCGTCAAACTGATTTTGCATCGTGCCGGGCCGACTGGGATGTATCAGGGGGCCAAAGCTTTCAGCTTTCCAAGCAATCATGCCACACTGTCGACCACGATTATCGGCATCGCGTCGGTTATTCTGGCGCGTGCCCTGTCCGAGCCCAAAAGATGGCGGGTCTATCTTCCGGCGGCAAGCTGCATCGCGGCGATATCGTTTTCCAGACTTTATCTGTTGGCCCATTGGCCAAGCGACGTCATCGCGGGCATTCTGTTTGGCGGCACCCTGATTTTCATGATGGCTGTCGTTCTTCATCAGCGGCCCGCAGGATTTCGGTTTTGGCATGTCGCCGCAATTATCGGCGTTGCGATTGCCGTGGTTTTTCCAGCTCATTTGTATTTCGGATTTGGCGCGACCCAAGACAAGTATGCCCAAATTCTGCCGCAGGAAACCATGTCTCAGGCAGACTGGCTGCAATCGGGCTGGCAAAAAATACCGGGAAAACGTGTCCTACTTGATGGTGATAATGGCGAACCGATTGTTCTGCAAACAGATATGCCTCTGGCCGGTATTTCAGATACGCTGAAATCACTTGGCTGGCACCGCGACACTTCAGGGCGGACAAACGCCATCGTCTCGGCAATTCTGCCCGCAAGCGGCCCCTTGGCGGATCGACCGTCCCTGCCGCTGACCAATGGCGGCTTCCCGGCTGTTGCGATCTTTACCAAACTGGCAGGCCACGCCTTGCCCGGGCGCATGGTCATCAGACTTTGGCCCACCGGATTTGACATTCGCTCAGGTGGCGCGACATCGCCTTTATTAAGCCTTTCGATCACGAAAGAGGCTATCGACAATCGCACTTTCGGTTTCGGCGGTGTCGAACCCGGTGAACAGGAAATCGTGACATCCCAGTCGATCGCCTATGAAATCGCCAGCGCACTGACGACCAATATCGTGTCACGACGCAATGGCGAAACATATGTCGTGCTTGTTGCCCGTAACGAATAGGATCTTGGCAATCCTCATATTGCCCTGAAACCTTACATTTTTGTATAGGGCGCGAAATATGGTGATGAGTTTTCCGTTCTAGGAAAGGTCTGGCGCAAACCTGACACACATTGTTGTGCGGGTCAGTGGCGCAAACGCATTTTTCCTGACACGGAGGGCCATCATGGCATCGCTGGAAGATAAGACCGGAAGGCAATTGATCAACAAGGTTCCCGAAGTCACGTTGTACTTCTGGATTATCAAAATCATGGCAACGACCGTTGGTGAAACGGCTGCGGATTATCTCAATGTCAATTTGGGATTTGGCCTCTCCGTGACCTCCTGGGTCATGGCCGGACTTCTTGCTGTAGCACTTTTGTTTCAGATCAGCAAAAAAAGCTACGAGCCCTGGATTTACTGGCTGACAGTTGTTTTGATCAGTGTCGTCGGCACCCTGATTACTGATAATCTGGTCGATAATCTGGGCGTGAGTCTTGAAACCACAACAATCGCATTCAGTATCGCACTTGCGCTGACATTCCTTGCATGGTTTGCCAGTGAAAAGACCCTGTCGATCCACACAATTTTCACCAAACGCCGGGAACTTTTTTACTGGCTGACCATCCTGTTTACCTTTGCGTTGGGTACGGCCGGGGGTGACCTGGCATCGGAGGGCCTAGCTTGGGGGTATATGCAGTCGGCACTTATTTTTGGCGGGTTGATCGCACTTGTGACCTTCTGTTTCTACTTTTTGCGGCTCAATGCAATTTTCGCCTTCTGGGTCGCCTATATTTTGACACGCCCGCTTGGCGCGTCTCTGGGCGATCTTATGTCGCAGCCGGTTGGTGATGGTGGCATGGGTATCGGAACCTTTGGCATCAATGCCGTCTTCCTGACCGTTATTGTCGCATTGGTTGCTTTTCTGACGGTGACTCGGAAAGATCGCGAAGTCCTTGAAAGTTAAGGCGAACGCACCAGATACCCGTCATTAGCCGATCTTTGGAACAGGTGCGCCGGAGACCTCCGGCGCACCTGTTCAGGTTCATTACAGTAACCCGTTGCATCATGTGATCGTCATTGCATCCGCAACATCAGGATTGTCACGGTTTAAATGCCAAGTTTCATGAGCTCCCTTTCCATCAGACAACGTCTGGTAACCTTCGCGATCCTGACGGGTCTGTTTGCCACCCTTATTGGCGTTATCGGTCATGTCGCGCTGACATATCTGACAACGCATTCGAAACAGGCGATTCTCAGCAGCGAAGCATTGCAGAACCATACCCAGGCGGATCTGAGGATGGACTCTTTACGCGCCGACGTGCTTCGGGCCATTCATGCGGCACGGACCAACAACGCCGATGAAAAATCGGTCCTGCTTGATGACGTGAGGCAACACGTTACCGAGTTGCGTGAAAATATTGCCGCCAACCGGAAAATGGCGCTTCTCGAAAATATAATGGCGGCCTACGACAAGGCGATCCCCCTGATAGAGCCGGTCATCAAAGCCAGTCAGGAACAAATCGCCCTGGCCCTGAAGGAACCAGACCAGGCATCGGCCAATTACAGCAGTTTCCTGAAGGAATTTACCGATCTTGAAACCAGGATGGATGCAACAGAAGAACTGATGCATCAGGAAGTTTCTACGGATCGCGCCGCAGCGGCGAGTGCGGTTTCGATGGCGCAAAACGGGCTTCTGATTGCGCTGGCGGGCACTTTGTTACTGATCATTATATCGACCCCGATGCTTATCCGATCGATCACCGGGCCGCTTGGTCGTATGACATCCGCGATGACCAATCTGGCGCAGGGCGATACGCAAATCGACATTCCCGATCAGGATCGGGGGGATGAAATCGGGGCCATGGCGAACGCTGTGGACGTTTTCAAACGCAACAAAATAGAAAGCGACCGGCTTGCCGAAGAACAGCGTCAGCATGACCAGGCACAAACAGAACGTGCCCAGCGTATCGAAAAGCTGTGCGAGGCTTTTGAAAAAGCTTCATCACGCGCCGTACAGTCGGTTTCCGATGCGGCGTCCGATCTCAGAAATTCGGCAGAGGAAATGAATGATGCTGCCGAAAATACCACAAGACAAGCAACCGCCGTTGCCGCCGCGGCAGCCCAGGCATCGGCAAATGTTTCGACCGTGGCAGCGGCCGGGGAAGAACTGTCCAATTCGATCAGCGAGATCAGTTCGCATGTTCAGCATGCTTCCCAAATCGCCTCGGGGGCCGAAGAAGAGGCATCCCGCACCAACGAACGCATACAGAGTCTGGCATCGGCAGCCGACAAAATTGGCGAGGTCGTTGCCCTGATTACCGACATTGCCAACCAGACCAATCTGCTGGCGCTCAATGCGACGATCGAGGCGGCCCGGGCTGGCGAGGCGGGCAAAGGTTTTGCTGTTGTGGCATCGGAGGTTAAAAATCTGGCCAATCAGACCGCCAAGGCGACGAACGAGATCGGCCTTCAGATTACCGATATTCAAACCGCAACCCAGGCCGCCGTCTCGGAAATCCAGCAGATCACCAAAACCATTTCCACAATCAGTGAGGTCAATAGCGGTGTTGCCGCCGCCGTCGAGGAACAGCGTGCCTCGACCCGGCAGATTGCCGGAAATGTGGAACAGGCAGCAACCGGAACCCGGGAAGTATCTGACAATATCAGCCGTGTTAACGAAGTGGCTCAAGGATCGGGTACGACCGCATCAAACATTCATCGTGCAGCGATCCATCTGTCCTCGGAATCCGAAAGTCTGCGCAAGGAAGTAACGCGGTTCCTCTCCGAAGTGAAATCGGCATAGTCCGGTATCGTGATTTCTTGCCAAAAAGGGGCGGACCTTCTCAGGGTTCGTCCTTTTTTGTGCCGCACCCCGGCAACTACAACGACGATTTGCATTGCTATGCGCCGGGTTGACACCGCCCATCAATGAATTCATGCGTGCTCTGCGGTGATTTCCGGCCTGATTCTCGTCTTTATACATTTTTGTATTGAACCGGAAAAGCGGCTGAAAAACCGACATTCTAGTGTTCTCCCTGACAAGAGGAAAACGGTTCCTCGAAACCAAGGAGATGATGATGAAAAAGATTGTTGCTGTAACCTGCACTCTGCTTGCTGCCGGGATTACCGCCGGAACTCTCTCGGCTGCCAATGCCGCCTCCAATGTTCACAAAAACGATGAAGTGATCGACGCCAATGCGCTGAACGCCGCCAAGCTTTCCGCGCAGGATGCCATCGGTGCCGCCGCCCAGACCGTTACCGGCCAGGTTGCTGAACTCAAACTGCAGACCAAAGACGGTGCCGCCCTTTATCAGGTCACGATCGTCAGTTCGGATGGCAACGAACATGACCTTCAGGTCAATGCCACGACCGGCAAAGTCACCACCATTGTCGCCAATGACGATCACAAGGATGATCAGGGCGAAGGAGAAGGCGAAGGCGGCGAAGGCGACGGCGACGGCGAAGAAAACGACTGATCATTTCAGCTCCCCACCCAAAACCCTTGTCCGCGGGCAAGGGTTTTTCCTTTTGGGCGTTAAAGGCTTGGAAACAAGCTTTTAGGAACTGACAAAAATGCCGTCCCTGCCTGTTTTGCATATCAGGGTATCAACCATACAATCCGATTTGCAGATGCGAAACTTTCTCATGTAGTATGCTGCATTCTTCTTCCAGACTGTGATTCGAATGATCAATCTTTCCTATTGCGCGACTCAATCCCCCGAACAAAAAATCAACGACCATCGGTGCCCTTTGGGCTCGGGGCGTGTCGGTTTGACCGGGATCGTTGCCTGCCTTGACCTGACGCGTTGCGAAGACGCCGCCGAACAGGATCTGGAAAGGCTGCTTTTGGAAGTCGGCTTCATCGAAGGAACACGGGTCGAAATCCTGCATCAGGGACCTTTTTGGCGGAGATCCCCTTGCCATTCGGGCAGGCAATATGCGTGTTGCCATTCGCCGCCATCACCCCAATGCCATCCTGATCGATCCTCTTTTCGGAAACTGACAGTCTATGGATTCTCCTGCGGTCCCGTCTCGCCAGACCCTTGTCGGCAACCCCAATTGCGGCTAGACGGCCATTTTCAATAGTTTGACCGGCAATCGCCAGAAGGTTGCAAACTATGCCGGTGTCACGGTTGAACGCAAGGCCGGTACCTTTGCAACCCCGTCGGGGCGCAAAGTCCATATTCTCGATTTTCCCGCGACCTTCAGCGTTTAACAACAGTAGGGCCGGGATCAAGTTCAAACCAATTGTCTGACTCCGACGCGATCCCTTGTTTACACTGCCGTTCTAGCTTTATGCGTCGCAGTTTCTAAAGTTATGTGTCACGTTTCCAGTTTTATGAGTCAATTCACAAAGGGTCTTTGAGCTTGTTACGGCTTTCGCCGGTGAATGATCGCTATCTGGCTAATTTTTCCCAATGCGCAATTTCCCGATCAACATCTTCGGCGCGTTTTTGCGATCCTGATATCTTTCGCAAAAGATTTTCACGATACGCATAAATATCCACAATTGCCCTGCGTTCTGTATGAGATAACAACCGGATTTCCTGATCTGAGGGCAGAGGGGGGATCGCCAGCCCGGCCAATTCAAGTTGCAAATGCTCTATAGTTTCTCTGTGCTGCACCTTTTCGTCATGCAGCATTTTTAGGGCGTGAAGTGCATCAGCGATAACGGAGTTTTCTTCAATCATCATGCCCATGTCCCTTATTTGGAAAGACGACTGCGTGGCTGTCCGCGCTGACAATCACGTTTAGAAATAGATCCCAGAAGACAAGATAGATCCATAAAGTGTCGGTTAAGCCGGCTGACTTAAGATAGTCTCAAAGCTCGCCAGATGAAGTTTTTCTTAGATTCTGCCGTAATCGTTCAGTTTGTCCAAACGCCCATAGAGTCCGCTACCACTTTCTTAAAAGTCAGATTTTTCGCAATAGCGTAAGT